>OIZQ01000010.1_pt1 | contig 122465 bp, 122 predicted proteins | sample 1588491 | NCBI WGS metagenome assembly OIZQ01 (sample SAMN03283262) | human gut metagenome | biome: human-associated habitat; material: feces | host: Homo sapiens | place: USA | collected 2013
CATAAGCTTTTATCGGAGTATTATGGTTTTTGCGAACTTTATTTGACACTATCTCCAATATCTCAAAATCATTATGTGCAATTATTAAATATGCATGTTTTTTCATATACACACCTTTTATAAATTTTATTTTCTTACTTTTTCTACAAATTCTACAAACATTTTATAAAATGTTAAATTTAAAGAAATTATAATATACATTAATTTATTTTTTGATTTTACATTTAGATTCTTTAATATTTCTAATATATTTTTTTGAAAATACTTTTTTATCATTTCTGAAGTGACACCATTTGTAGGAACGTTAATTCTACCAAAAATAATATCATCTAAAAAATACATATAATGCTTATATAACTGACTATATGCCAAATTCATTAAATCAGGCTTTCTCACTTTTACTTTTTCTAAAATATTCTCACAGGCCAAAATTTTTTCAAAACTTTTATGATATGTTTTCTCATTCATAATACTATTTAATCGTTGACTATAATGATAAAACGCTTCAGGAATTATCGATACAACCGAAGTCTTTTCTAGCACATCTAATATAATCAGCATATCTTCATACAACTTACCTTCAGGAAATCTTACTTCATTAAAAATATTTTTATTATATAGTTTACACCATACTGCATTTGGGAAATTCTTATTATAAAAACACTTCTTTAAAACATTATCATTACCAACAAAAATTCCCTTCTCAAGCTTCCTAATGTAGGTCTGATCTTGTTTATCGATGTAGTAGCCACAAACTACAATATCACCGTTGACTCTCTTTATCTCATTATACAGTTTTTCAAACATATCGGATTCTATCCAGTCATCGCTATCTACAAACGCAATATAGTCCCCCCCAGATATGCAAACGTCCAGGCCAGCGTTTCTTGCAGAACTTACCCCACCATTCATTTTATGTATCACTTTAATCCTGCTATCAATTTCTTTATATTCATCACAAATTTTACCGCTGTTATCTGTACTGCCATCATTAACTAAAACTATTTCTAAATTTGTATATGTTTGCTTTATTATTGAATCAATACACTGCCTCAAATAAAATTCTGCATTATAAACCGGCACTATTACGCTTATCAAATCATCCATTTATTTCACGCCTTTTGCAGCCAAATTTCCTACTGGAATAATTAACATCTTAATACTTTAATAACATCTTTCTATTCCATTGGCGATATTTTTTCATTTATTATTTCTGATATTTTAGTCACAATTTTATCGGAAGCATTACCATTTTCATACAGTACTACTTTTCTTCTAAATTTAGACAAGTTTTGCAAATAAATTTCTCGATTAAACCTTTCTATATTTTTGATAAGTTCCTCATTACTTTCTGCACATACAAACGGCAACTCTTCAAACCGAAATTTAAAATTTCTGTCTTTGCGGTATTCATTAATATCATCAGCATAAATAAATACTGGCTTATTGCATAACATCATATCAAACATAATTGATGAATAATCTGTAATTAAAATATCTGCAGCACACAAAAGTTCTTGGCTATCTTCATAAAAACTTGCATTCACTACATAATCTGGTAACTCTATCTCTGTATCTCTAATATTAGGATGCAATCTTAAAAATATGATCCATTCTCCATCAAATTTTTCTTTTAAAGTCTTCTTCAAACTACCAAAATCTACAAATCCAGCTTGAACATTCCCTTTTCTAAATGTCGGTGCAATTAAGCATATCTTAGTATAAGAATTTAACTTATAGAAACTATACACTTTTTCTTTTAACCAATTTTGTTTATTTATCAACTGATCATTACGTGGCAACCCGAACTCTTCAATTTTCCCTTTATACCAAAAATTTTCTTTTATATCTTTAGATTGTAATTTACTGCCTGATAAAAAATAGTCAATCATTTTAGAATCATGTTTAGCCGAATATATATAGCTCTTAGCAAGATGATTTTCAACTTCTTTTTCTACTCTTTTTAGCCCAATTCCCCCATGCCAAGTTTGAATATAAATAGTACCATTTGGCTTAAATATATTATAAAAAAAATATTTTCTGCAATTATCAATCCAAACTTTAGCTGTTAATAATTCATAAACGGATTTAATTGAAAAAATTCTGATTTTTCTGATCTTATTAGGCAATATATACATTGATGGATTATCTAATAACCACACAATGTCCACATTTAAATTTCTATTTAATAATTCTTCTACAATATATTTCGGATTATCACTATATCCCTTTCCATAAAAACTACAAACTACAATTTTATTATTTTTAATCTTACAAAAACTACAAATAATATGTAAAAATCCAAAATATAAATAGCCTAAAATTATTATGATCCATTTTATCAAAGTATTATTTTTGATGATTTTTTTTAAATTCACATTTATTCCTTGCTTTCGTATTTATATAATAAGTTTTTATTCATATCATAATGTTCAAAAATATTCAAATTCAGAAATTTAAATGCTAATTCACGCATCCATAAAGCTCTTAATCTATATTTGCTATATTCTAAACTTTTATAAGGATGATGTTTTACGCCCAAATGATGAGTATAAGCAACTGATAGGAAATGTTGTTTACATCGAATAAAAAACAACATATGTTCAGCAAGTTTTATATATTCAGGTTGCCATCCATTTAACTTTTTTATACTATCAGTTTTAGCTATAAAAAAGTTATTTACAAAATCACATTGATAAATATCTTTTTCTAAAAAAAGGTTACCGTTGCTCTCACTTTTAACCAGAACTTTATGCGAAGTTATTTCAATAAATCCATTATATACTTTATTAGTTTCTTTACCATTTAGTAAATCAATAAAATATTTAGGATGTTTCAATAAATGCAAAACACTAAATATACTGTTTAATTCTACTCTTTCATAAACTGATAGTCAAGTCCAAAATCTTGTGTAAAATTATCCCTAAAACCACCAGTACTATTACAATAAAACAAAATTATTTTTTTATCTTTTCGTATTCTCTGATTAATTATAGATAATAACCGGAATACACTACTATATAACATTCTTTTTATTACCAAGTTTTCTATGCTCATCATAAATTACTCCATTATTTGGTTACTTAAACAGTGTGGGAATTTTACTCTTTAAATGTTTTAATGGCCTTTTCTAAATCATCATGTGTATCAATTTCATACCATCTTCCATTCAAAGGACATGCAACAAAACAACATTCTTCCAAAATATCATTTATGGCAACTTCACTCCATAATTTTACTTCCTCTCTTTTATTAATATATTCATCACATTTAGCGAAAAAAATTTTTCCTGCTTCTTTAGAAAATTTATAGACATCAATAGACGACCCCAAGGCCTCATTAACATCAATATTTTTTGAGATTTTAATTAATTTCCCAGCCTTGGCAACTACCTTCATTGATTCTTCCAACCAATTACCGATATCAGTTACAATTGCATCTCCAGCATTAACTTCTAATAAGGTTTTTAATACCGACGAATCAAAAAAAACATCTGCGTTCATCATTATAAAATTACTATCCGCCATGGCAGCTTTACCTAAGAAAGCAGAATACATATTATTAGTCTTACTATAATCAGTACTTTCGACAAAATTAACTCCATCACAAAATGAATTGATGTAATTAATCAATAAATCAGATTTGTAACCTGTAATGACAGTTATTTCTTTTATATTATTTTCCAATAAATTTTCTATTTGCTTTTGTATTATAGTCTTACCATCTATTACTTCAGTCATACATTTTGGATGTTCATCTGTAATGGGGGCCAATCTTGTTCCAAGCCCTGCAGCTAAAATCAAAGCTTTCATAAGCACTCTCCTTAAACTCATTTGCCTCTTGTAAAAAAATTAAAGTTGACAGGAAGTTTTCCATAAACAATTTTCAAAGAATCTACTGGCAGCATACATAATAACATTTTTATTTTAGTAGATCCCTGGATTTTCATATTAAACATATTTTTCAGAAGTCTGTTTGATACAATTTTTTTCAATTCTTTATACCTTATCCTATATTTATTATTACTAGAATAAATCCAGCAGATTTTTGCAAGCGCTGAATATATAAGCTTTTATCGGAGTATTATGGTTTTTGCGAACTTTATTTGACACTATCCTTTCCATAAAAACTACAAACTACAATTTTATTATTTTTAATCTTACAAAAACTACAAATAATATGTAAAAATCCAAAATATAAATAGCCTAAAATTATTATGATCCATTTTATCAAAGTATTATTTTTGATGATTTTTTTTAAATTCACATTTATTCCTTGCTTTCGTATTTATATAATAAGTTTTTATTCATATCATAATGTTCAAAAATATTCAAATTCAGAAATTTAAATGCTAATTCACGCATCCATAAAGCTCTTAATCTATATTTGCTATATTCTAAACTTTTATAAGGATGATGTTTTACGCCCAAATGATGAGTATAAGCAACTGATAGGAAATGTTGTTTACATCGAATAAAAAACAACATATGTTCAGCAAGTTTTATATATTCAGGTTGCCATCCATTTAACTTTTTTATACTATCAGTTTTAGCTATAAAAAAGTTATTTACAAAATCACATTGATAAATATCTTTTTCTAAAAAAAGGTTACCGTTGCTCTCACTTTTAACCAGAACTTTATGCGAAGTTATTTCAATAAATCCATTATATACTTTATTAGTTTCTTTACCATTTAGTAAATCAATAAAATATTTAGGATGTTTCAATAAATGCAAAACACTAAATATACTGTTTAATTCTACTCTTTCATAAACTGATCCACCCAAAATATCCAAATTATATTCTTTTAGAAGTAATAATCCCTTACTTATATTAGTACGACTATCAAATTCAAAATCATCATCACATAATATAATATAATCAGTTTTTACATGTTCAAGCAGTATATTTCTTCCCTTTGATAAACCTATATCAAATTCAGTAACTATGTAATTTATATTTAGTTTTGAAAATTTTTCCAATATTGCATCTTTATAATTTTCTCTACTGTCGTCTAATATTATGATAGGAATATTGTTCAATTTTTGGTCTTCTATAGATTTTAATAAACACTCTAGACTTTTTAGTCGTTGAAAAGTCTTTATAATTATAGTAATGTTACTCATCTATAAACTACTCCTTCTACAAAAATATTTATACGTTTGTTCTAAAATTTTTCTTGGTGTCACTGATAAAATTCCCCTTATGCAAAATATAAAAGCGATATTAGTTAGACTGCAAAATTTTATCTTATACATATTGGCACAAAATTTATAAATAAAATTCAAATATACTTTCCCATGTCTTCTACTAAGCATTTTTTCACCAGCACATACATTTACTAATATATTCTCTATATTTTTTACTATATACCCTTTTTGCAACATACGTACCCATAGCCAGTAATCTTCAAAATACGGCATATCCTGATAGTTGCCACTTTCTAAAATAGCTTGTTTTCTAAACATTACCGTCACATGATTAAAAGGATTACGCTTTTTAGCAAATTTTAATATTGCTGCTTGTGTTAAAGGAACCTTTCTGTAACCACTAATAATCTGAGGATCATTTTCAAATTCTGCTATCTGCCCACCACATAATGCAAGTTCCTTGTTTTCAATAAACTCCTTCATTTGTAATTCAAATCTTGTTGGCAGAGCTATATCATCAGTATCCATCCTTGCTATCAAATCATATTTGCAATGCCTTACACCATAATTAAGAGCTTCACCCAACCCAACGTTATTTTCTAAGGATAAAACTCTTAATATTGCAATGTACTTTTCTTCGTAATTAGCAATCGCATCATCTAATTCTTTAGTTAATGGTCCGTCTTTAATCAATACAATTTCATCTGCAGTTATAGTTTGGTTTAGTATACTGTCTAATGCTCGCTTCAGGTATTCCGGGTTTTCTTTATAGTAAACCGACATCAACACGGAAAATTCCACTTTTATTTAACTCCTTCGGTACTGCTTTTTGTCAGCAGAACTTTGAATGTCTGCAGCATGATCATCAGGTCTGTTTTGACGCTGACGTCCTGTATATAAAGCAAGTCGTATATCATCTTGTCATAGGCACTGGTGTTGTATTTACCTGCTATCTGTGCCAGGCCCGTGATGCCTGGTTTTACGTTGTGGCGATAGTCATATTCAGGTTTTTGGGCAATAAACTGCTTGACGAAGAATGGTCGTTCCGGCCTGGGGCCGACGATGCTCATTTCGCCTTTCAGCACATTGAACAGCTGCGGTAGCTCATCAAGTCTGGTAGCCCTCATAAATCTGCCGAATTTTGTGATCCTTGGGTCCCCTTCCGCAGCCAGTACCGGCCCGCATTTTGCTTCCGCATCCTGCTTCATGCTGCGGAATTTATGTACAAAAAATGTCTTACCGTATAGCCCCACGCGCTCCTGTGAATAAAGCACCGGCCCTTTACTGTCCAGTTTTATCATAACTGCTGTTATCAGTATGACTGGCGATAGTATAATCAAAGCAGTTACCGCTACGGCAATATCTAAGATCCGTTTCAGTACTCTCTGTTCTGCTGTCAGCAACATACGTGTTACACGCTGCATCGGTATATCATCAACCAATAAAAAGCCTGTATTCTTGCATGCCAGTTCATACAGTGTCGGTACAAAAAATATTTGTTTCTTCGTGCTTCGCGCATAACGCAGTATTTTTTCTTTGTCTGCTATCGGCAGTTCCGCGCCAATAAAAACATAGTAGTTAGCGTCGATAAGCTGCTTCCAATTGGTCTGTTGACAGCTGTCACAAACAGACTGCAGCGCCTGCTCCAGACCATAAGTTTTGGCAAGTTTATTCTGGATACGGGCTGCTTCTTCGCCATCAGCAAACAAAACCCCGGTCTGCTGCGGAAAATGCTTCCATTCCCACTGGTGACAGATATATTGCCATACTGCTAAAAGGATGAATGAAAATATGGCAGAATAAATGAGTACGATACGCGAATAATCGAACTGACGAAAGAAGAAGGTCATCGCCATCGCTATGATGTAAATATTGGTTACCGCTACCAATAGATTAAGAAAAATATCTACCAGCTTTTTGCGGATCAGACTTAACAAGCCATAAACGTTGAACATAAAGAACATCATGATGACCAGGATCGGCAAAAATTCCAGATGGAAAGCTATCTTATCCGTTTGTTTATTACCAAGTTCCAGTACCATAGCGATGCTGGTAGCCAGATACAAACAAATTATGTCACCTATGATCAAAATTATCTTGCGCAGCAAAGAATTATATCCCACTAAAATTCACCTATAATCAATACTTTTGTATTTTTTGTTTATGCTAAAATATTTCACCTATAATTCATAATTATTGTACCACGGTTGTACCCCCCATCAAGACATAAGCACGTTTTATTTTATATTTCAGTCTCATTTTTGCTCTTACTTATATTTTCATCGTACCTGTGCGGCAATATTTACAATCTCACTTGCCAGCACCTGATCTACAACAACAAAAAGCCTGACTCTATTCCCATAGAGCCAGGCAAAAAAATATTCCCCTCTCAACTTCCGCTGAGAGGGGAATATTTTTTATCTTCTATCTTACAATCATTATCTGCTTAAATCAAACAAAACTTTCATTAAAATGCGGGTACAACCGCGCCTTTATACTTTTCTTCAATGAATTTTTTTACTTCAGGACTGGTCAAAGCTTTGTCCAGTTTTTGCAGTTCCGGACGCTTATCGTCGCCTTTACGTATTGCTAAGATATTGGCATACGGCGAATCCTTCGGTTCAGTAAAGAGAGAATCTTTGACTGGATTCAGCTGTGCTTCCATAGCAAAATTGGAATTGATAACAGACAGATCAACATCATCCATGGAACGAGGCAGCAAAGCTGCTTCTATTTCCACGATCTGCAGATTTTTAGGATTATCAACAATATCGCCAGGCGTACCGGAAATACCTACACCGTCACGCAGCTTGAGCAGCTTGGCGCTTTGCAGCAATGCCAGAGCACGGCCGCCGTTAGTAGGATCATTCGGGATTGCAACTTTGGCTCCGCTTGGAACATTATTTAAGTCTTTTAATTTTTTTGAATAAACCCCCATTGGTTCGATATGTACCTTGGTATAAGCAACCAGAGGCAGATTCCTTTCGGAAGCAAATTTCTCGAGATACGGAGTGTGCTGGAAGAAGTTGGCGTCTAATTCTTTATCAGCCAAAGACAAATTTGGTTTAACATAATCGCTGAATTCAATGATCTGCAGATCAACACCTTCTTTAGCCAGTTGCGGTTTGATCAGATTCAAAATTTCAGCATGCGGTACAGGCGTTGCGCCTACTTTCAGCACCACCTTTTTATCGCCGCTGTTAGCGGCTGGTTTGCTGTCGCCGCCACAGCCGGCAACGACTAATGCAATGCTGAACACTGCCAGCAAAGCCAGAAATAACTTTTTCATAAACAATCTCTCCTTTAAAATGAATTTAACACAGTACCTATCTTAGCTCGGTCGGACTAACAAAAAAGCTCTTTCCGAGGAAAGAGCGCTTGCTTCTGCTTTCCTCTCATCTATCAAGAATGTTCTTGCAGGATTTAGCACCATAGCTAGGCTTGGTTGCCGGGTTTCACAGGGCCTGTCCCTCCACCGCTCTCGATAAGAGTGTGTTATTCGATTGGTATTATGATAGCTCAACTAAATAAGCTTGTCAAGACTTTTGCAAAAAATAAGGAACTGCTTCTGCAGTTCCTTAAAGATTTGTTAAATTTGTTACTCTTTACTGTATTTGGCAATGCCAACTTTATAAAAATCGTTGCCTTCGCTGTCGATACAGACGATAGCAGGAAAATCTTTAACTTCATAACGGCGAATAGCTTCAGGCCCTAAATCTTCATAGGCAATCATTTCTTCGCCTTTGATAGATTTTGCAATAACTGCTGCCGCTCCGCCAATAGCAGCAAAATAAACAGCGCCATGCTCCACGCAGGCATCAATAACTTCCTGCGACCGCAGTCCTTTACCGATCATCCCACGCATACCCTGTTCGATCATCGTCGGGGTATATTTGTCCATACGCCCACTGGTCGTCGGTCCAGCACTGCCAACTACTTCACCGGGTTTAGTAGGGCTTGGACCTACGTAATAAATCACCTGATCCCTTACATCGAAGGGTAATTGCTCTCCCTTGGCCAGTGCTTCTGTCATACGCTTATGTGCCGCATCACGGGCAGTATAGATGTAACCGCTGATACGTACTACATCACCTGCATGCAGGTCTTTGATCGTAGCTTCGCTTAAAGGAGCATTGATATATTTGATAATAGCTTCACTCATCCCAAGCCCTCCTTACAATACCATTTCTGCACGGCGTGCAGCATGGCAGTTCAGATTAACGGCAATCGGCAGGCCGCCGATATGGGTAGGCGCATATTCGATATTAACGGCTACGGCAGTAGTGCTGCCGCCCAGGCCGGAAGGGCCTACGCCTGTCATATTTACACGTTTGAGCAGTTCTTTTTCCAGCTCTGCATACTGCGGATCGGCGTTATGCTCGCCCACCTTGCGGGTGAGGGAATATTTAGCCATCAGCGCCGCTTTTTCCATATTGCCGCCGATGCCTACGCCTACAGTAACAGGCGGGCAGGGGTTCGGGCCGGCAGTGCGCACGGTATCAACAACGAATTTGATAACGCCTTCGACGCCGTCAGAAGGTTTGAGCATTTTTAAAGCGCCCATATTTTCGCTGCCACAGCCTTTCGGTGAAACAGTGATCTTTACCTTGTCGCCGGGCACGATAGTTGTATGAATGATAGCCGGCGTGTTATCACCAGTGTTTTTGCGTACAAATAACGGATCGTCAACCGAGGATTTACGCAGATAGCCGCCTACATAACCGTCGGCGATACCGGCATTGATAGCCTCATACAGGTCGCCATCCACAAAATGTACTTCCTGTCCGATCTCCATAAAAACAACGGTCAGGCCGGTGTCCTGGCAAATTGGCACATCTTTGGCTTTCGCCAGTTCGGCATTCTCAACGATAGTCGTTAATATTTCCTGCCCCAAAGGAGATTCTTCGGTGACGATAGATGCTTTCAATTTTTCCAGCAGCTCTTCCGGCAGGTAATAGCAGGAATCTTTAGAAAGCTTGCTGACAGCAGCAGTTATCTCCTGAACTTTTATCTCGCGCATAATGGCCTCCTTATCTGCCGACACGTTTAGCAGTGTTGGCACGCACTTCTTCGGGATCGACTTTAACGCGGGCAATACCGATTTCCATAGCTACACGAGCCACGGCAGCGGCAACAGCCGGAGCTACACGCGGGTCGAAAGCATCGGGAACCACATAATCAGCACGCAGGTCTTTTTCGTCGATCAGGTCGGAAATAGCATACACAGCGGCAACCTTCATTTCTTCAGTGATCGCTTTCGCACGCACATCCATAGCGCCGCGGAAAACGCCCGGGAATACGGTGACGTTGTTGACCTGGTTGGGGCTGTCGCTGCGGCCAGTGCCTGCAACAGCAGCTCCTGCTGCGATAGCGTCGTCGTAAGATGTTTCCGGCACCGGGTTAGCCAGTGCAAAAACAATAGCTTTATCAGCCATGCTGGCAATGATTTCTTTAGTGAAAACGTTAGGAGCGGAAACACCGATCAAAACGTCGGCGCCCTTAGCGATATCAGCCAGGTTGCCTTTTTGATGTTCTTTATTGGTGACGGTAGCCAGATAAGCCTGGATACGGTCCAAATCAGCATCGATGCCTTCATACAAAGCGCCAAAACGGTCGACCATGGTCACATTTTCGGCACCCATGCTGATAAGCAGGCGGCCGATAGCAGAACCGGCAGCACCGCAGCCGTTAACGACGAATTTAGCAGTTTTCATATCTTTCTTAACGAAGCGCAAAGCACCGATAACTGCTGCCAAACAAGCAATAGCAGTACCGTGCTGGTCGTCGTGGAAGACCGGGATATCGCAGATTTTTTTCAGCTCGCATTCGATATCATAGCATTTAGGAGACGAAATATCTTCCAAGTTGATACCGGCAAAGCTGGGCTGCAAAATACGTACCGTCTCAATGATTTTGGCCGGGTCTTTAGTATCGATACAGATCGGCACAGCGTCTACATCGCCAAAGGTTTTAAACAATGCGGCCTTGCCTTCCATAACAGGCATTGCGGCTTCCGGGCCAATGTCGCCCAGTCCAAGCACACGGGTGCCGTCGCTGACGATAGCGACCATATTGCCGCGGCAGGTATATTCAAAGGACATATCTTTGTTTTCTTTGATCTCTTTACAGGGTTCAGCGACACCTGGGGTATACGCCAAAGCCAAATCTTCGCGGGTCTTGATAGGAACCTTACTTACAACGGCAAGCTTACCGTGGTTTTCCAAATGGAGTTTCAAAGCATCGTCACGTAATGTCATACATTATTACCCCCGTAATTTCAATTTAGTATATACTAAATATTGTAAATGAATTATACTGCTTTTTCAAGTAGCAAGCGTCAGAATTTTAAGTTTTTTTACAAATTAAAAGCTTGCCTGACACGACGGCACTATAATTTGTAAAGCTCAGCTTCCGGGCGTTCTCCTTCTTTAACAGTTAATACAGCAAACGTAGCTCCCATTTCGCTGCGTGGTAAAACAGGGCTGCCGGGATTAACAAGCAGTACATCACCGAACCATTTTACCAAAGGTACGTGCGTATGTCCGAAAACCACAATATCAGCTTCCAGCTTACGTGCCCACCAGGCCAGTTCGGATACCTGATACCCATGCAGATAACGATGTCCATGCGTCAGCCAGATACGCTGCCCCGCCAACGTAATAAATTCGTCTACATTTGCTTTCCCTTCGCCGGGATCTGTATTGCCGCATACTGCCAGTAACGGCAGCTTGGTTTCGGCAACTAAAAAACGTCCATCCTGACTGTAATCTCCGGTATGAAACCAATATTCAACAGGCGGCACAGCATGCAGAACCTGCCTGATGGCTTGTTTGCTGCCGTGAGTATCGCCGGTAATACCGATTTTCACTTCATTTTCCCCCAATTCGCAACAAGTTTTTTAATAGCTTTGCCGCGATGGCTGATTTTATTTTTCTCCTGCATCGTAGCTTCGCCCATACCCTTATGCAGTTCTGTTGACCAAAACAGAGGATCATAACCAAATCCCTCTGTCCCTAACGGCTCATGCAGCAGCATACCATCACAAATGCCGTCGCTTTCCAATAAAATTTTTCCGTTAGGAGCTGCCACGGCTAATGCACAACGGAAACGGCAAGTACGTTTTACCTGAAATTTCATCGTCTGCAGCAGCAGTTTGTTGTTTTCTTCGTCCGTAGCTTCCTCGCCGGCATAACGCGCACTGCGCACGCCTGGAGCCCCCTCCAGTGCCAGTACTTCTAATCCTGAATCATCGGCGATACATGGCAGCCCTGTTTCTTTAGCATAATAAACAGCCTTCAGTCGGGCATTGGCCATAAAAGTTTTCCCTGTTTCTTCTGGTTCAGGCACATTCGGCCATTCTTCCAATGAACGTAATTCCACCTCCAAATCTTTCATCAATACTTTAAATTCTTCAAGTTTCCCGGGATTACGTGTTGCAATAACAATTTCTTTCATTAGTTTTCTTTACTCCGTTTCCTAATCTTTGAAGGCATCAGCCTATTTTAATTACAAACTTTCTATTTCACCATCAGCTATGTGCTGCACTAAAACATACTGCCATTTGCCATTACGTTTTTCCAGCTGTGCTTCGTCATAAGCAGTTTGCCGGCATTCACTGCAGGTATCGCGTTTCAACGAAACGATAAACGCGCTCTGATCTCCGAAGCGTGTTCCTGCAGCCGCAGTCCTGATCGTAAGATAACCGCTGCATTGCCTGCAATAATGAGCGGTCTCGATCTGTTCTTCTCTGATCCCTTCTTCATCATAATAAATGCTTTTCTTCCTGCTCCAGCTATTACCGCATTTTGCCAGCAGCTCTTTTCTGGTGCTAAACCGACTGCGCCACAATTCACCTGTTTCAGCAATCAGCTGATCGACACGTTTATTACAGCGCTCATCCTGCTGCCGCAAATCGCTTTGGTCAGGCTCTACCACTTTGCTGTAGTCCATATCCGCCATTGCCAAAATGATACCTGTATTAACATAGGGCAGCGCAGCCTCTACAGAATAGCCGCCCTCCAGTACTGCAATATCAGCCTGCAATTTATCGGCTAATTTGGCATATCCCTGCGCTGTTACAGCCATTGAAGCCAGAGGATCACTGAAATGATTATCCTGACCTGCTGAATTAATGATCAGCTCCGGCTCAAAATCATCAAGAATATGCTGGATCAGACCATCATATAATCTGTGCAGTCCCTCATCACCTGTTCCCGGCAGCAGCGGCAGGTTGATATTTGTACCCCAGGCTGCCGGACTGCCGGCTTCATCAGGAAAACCCGTACCGGGATACAAGGTCCTGCCGTCCTGATGAAAAGAAATATATAAAGTATCAGGATCATGATAAAAAATATCCTGCGAACCATCGCCATGATGTACGTCAGTATCGACAACAGCGATTTTTTTGATTCCATAAACACTGCGCAGATACTCCACCATCACCGCTTCAATATTAACAGTGCAAAAACCGCGGATTCCGTGAACTACACGCATTGCATGATGCCCAGGTGGTCGTACCAGTGCGAAAGCACGTTTCACTTCGCCTGCCAGTACGGCATCAGCTGCCGCCAGGCAACCGCCTGCCGAAGTCAGATGCGCCGGCGTTATCAGCCGCGCAATAGAAGGCACGCCGATATGGGCACGCTGCAGATCGTTGATCTCGGCCAGCCGAGGCCGGTATTCCCTGATCTGCGGCAAATCGAACAACCCTTCCTCCAGCAACTGGTCACGGGTATATAATAAACGTTCCTGACGTTCCGGGTGAGTCGGTGAGATCATCCAGTCAAACGCCGGAAAAAATACCAAGCCAAGATTTGGTTTCAAAACGCCACCTCCCTGCCGGTCACAGTTTGCAGGATGCCGGGTTTTAGCTGCATCCTCAGCGAAATGATCTCGCCGCTGTCGTAATAGCCGTGGATAGTTCTGAAAAACTCTTTACTGATCACTTCAGCTTCCTGCCCCGGCAGCTGCCAGGCTTTAGCCTGCTCATGCAGCCATGCTGCCAAAAGTTCTTCCGCCATTTTCATACTGAAGCCACTGGGCAGCCGTTCACGCTGTCCGCTCTCCGGGATCAGATAATACCCTTCCGTAGTATCGGCCCGCAGACTGGCAGCTAAAGTCGGCCGAGCCAGTGCCGCTCCGACTGCATTAGCAACAGTTGCGCCAGCCGGTATTTCCACAGGCAGTCCCATCCGTTCTCCCAAAGCCATAATCAAACCTGCTGCGCCACCGCCGACGCCTACAAGCAGCTCCGGCTCAAATTCAGTCCCTTTAATAACATCGTTGACAGTGTAAACAGGCTGAATACTCCATTCATGCAGCATTTCGTTAATCGTAGCTTCAATAACAGACACTGCCGCAGCGATAATAGCACCGGCAACGTCAGCCACACTTTCTTCAGGCTGCCTGAACTGCTCCATAGCGTTTTTCGCAGCTTCCGCATCGCCAAAGCTTACCAAGCCCGCAGTTATCAACGCATCGGATAAAGTCGGCTCCTTACCGCCGACTGCCATAGCCGGCCCAACCCGTTCAGGGCCAACTATAAAGCCAGCCTCACTTCGTTTGATGCGGCTGTCGCCGCCGATACCGATGCTGCGCATATGGAACGAACGCACAGCCGTCGGATAACCGGCCACCTTCGCCCCCTGCTTCGCCAATAGCGGCAGGCCGTTCTCCCAAAAAGCAATATCCGTAGTCGTGCCGCCCACATCCAACGAAATACTCTTTCCCTGTGGTGCTCCCAGTGCTTCGATGCCCAGCACGCTGGCCGCCGGCCCTGTAAAAATGGCCTCTACCGGCTGGCTCAAAGCCACTTCCAGTGGCAGTGTGCCACCGTCAGCCTTCAGCACATGCACCGGTGCCATGATATTGCGTTCATACAGGCTATTTTGCACCTGCCAGCAAAAAGATTTAAAAGTTTTATATACCGCTGCTGCAAAATAAGCAGAATTCGTGCGTCTGACAAAGTTCAACTCGCCGGAAAGTTCCGAACCGAGAAAAATTTTCTCATAACCGCAATCTTTCAGTTCTCCTGCAAGTGCATATTCATTTTCAGGATTACGTACCGAAAATTTTCCGGACACAGCCGCCATTTTGTTTTTTGCCTTAGACAGTAAGCCCTGATGCTTCTGCCAGTCAATACGAGCTGTTATTTTACCGCGATGATCGACATAGCCGCTCACATAATAAGGCTCTACAGGAAAGCTCTTACTAACATTCATTCCCGGTCCTGTCATCACAGCCAAAAATACCGGATCAGTTCGGCCTTCTGTTAAAGCGTTAGTTACGATTGTGCTGGAAATCACTACCCGTTCAATATTATAAACTTCCTGCTCCTGCAAAACCTCATCCAGCGCTGCCAAAATACCGCGCAGCACTTCCTCATGCGTGGTCTTGCGCTTGGCCTGTGCTATGATCTGGCCTCTCCCTATCAGCACGGCATCTGTAAAAGTACCGCCTACATCGATTCCCAGTAACATCTCCTCACCCCGCTTTCCGTACAATGCTTAACATTTTATAATTCCATATCCATACTGAAAAAACCTGCCAAAAGTAAAAATTATTCCAAAAAGAAAAACCGCCTTCCGGCGGTTTTAATTGAATTTTTATATTATGCCAGCAAAGCCTGCAGCTCATCTTTATGCAAAGTAATAATTTTTTTGACAGTGTAGAGCGCAGTTCGTCCACGGCAATCAAGAAACAGCGCAATGTCCACATCCGGCATGCCTTCGACAGCCTGCTTCAAAGTAACGCCATGTTCCGGCACCAGCTCAAATTTTACAACCATCGTCTTCTTTACACCAGGTCCAAGCAGCATTGCTTCGAAATAGTCATCTTCACGCGGCGCTTCTTTTAAATTGACGCGTCCGCGCAGCTGGGCATCAGCATATTGTTCCTGCGGCAGATACACACGGATAAATGCATCCAAGATAATGCCTTCTTCTTTGCCATCGTTATGCATCGGCAGCTCAACTTCAAACTCCAGCTTCTTTTCGCTGCGTTTAATCAGTATGGCTTTAGTACGCTGAGTAACTTCAAAAAACATTTCTTCCTTGCCCTGAAGCAAGATATATATTCCGATTACAACAACTGCCAATAAAATCAGTGCTGCAATAACTTTTAAAATGAAAAGCATTTTTTAGCCTCCTTAGCGTGCCCTGCGATAGTTTTTTATAACAACGACCGGTGTTTTCTGACTGCCATTACCAAAAGGATTATCAATCAAAATCTGTGCCACTTCATCAGCATTAACACCCTTGGAAACCCCCAGAACACAGGAACGCTTCAAATCGTTAACATCCGCTACTGCCGCTCCAAAAGCACCTGTGCCGCTGGTAATTTCCTCGGCTACTTTACTGGGGTTATGCGGTCCGTAAACAATATGCTTGTCATATGGAGGCATCGTACCCGTAACGTCATCGATCAAACGTGCCTGTTCGCCGGCCATTCGATAAAACACGCCGGAAACACCCACACATTTCGCAGCAAAGCCGCAGATAACAGCTGTCAATACCCGCGTGCCACCTTCGGCATCGATCAACGCCTGCATACTATGCCAGCCTGAAATACTGCCTTTAGACGGGAATAAGCGACATAACACCTTGGCTAAAATTCCCGGTTTAAAATCCTCGCTGCGTTTAGCGCCGCCCTGGGTAATGGCGACAACGCTCTCAGCAACACAAACTACATCATCAGGGCCTATCTTATCACCACCATACTCAACGATGGCTTCTACGATATCGTCGTGATGGGTCAGGATACGTGTCGGTACCGGCACGATTTCAAATTTTGTTTCCATCTTCTCACTCCTCGGCTGTTTCCTGCTGGAACAGCGCATTGATTTTATCAAAATAGCAGGCCTCTAAACGAATGATCTTGCCCTGCTGGTTGGTAAACAAATTACGGGTAGTGCCTTCGACAAGCACAGCTTCATCAGCAAGCCGCACCACCTTATAAGCAAAATCCATTTTCGCGCGGCTAAACTCCGTCATTACTGTCCTGACTTCAAATTCATCGTCAAAGGTGCAGGAATTTTTATATTTCACATGCACTTCCGTAATCGGAAAAATAACGCCGTGCGCCATCAAGTCAAGCAGCTCGACACCGGCGGCACGCAAATAAGCCACACGGCCCATTTCAAACCACCGCAGGTAGTTGGCGTGATGCACAACACCCATCATATCCGTTTCTACAAAACGCACCCGGTCACGAATAGCTATCATCTCTGGTTCTCCTTTACTTACTTTCTTCAAACAAAACTATTTTATATTATACCACTTATTGCCCTTCAGCTTCAACCAAAGTCAAAATTCTGGTTACAGCTTCTTTTACCAGGGCCGCCAGCGATTGGGGCTCCACACCTACGATCTCAAAATGGTTCTGGCTTACCGGCAGTAATATTTTCTTTGCATTCGAGCTGCCCACTGCTTCCGCGATCCGCGGCGTTATCTCGCCCATCATGGCGTTAGGGATAATAATGCCGATAGGCCCGATAATAAAATCAGCTGTCGCCGCCGAAACACAAACCGCATTTTCGCCTGTTGCTCCACGTTTGACCCCTGCTTTGAGCATGGCCGCCGTCGCCAGGGCGTTAGTTCCCAAACCTATCAGCTCAGCCTGCTGCGGCAAGCGTCCCGCTAATTGGTTCACTACCTGCGCCGCCAGTCCACCGCCCATTCCATCTATCACAGCTATACGCATAATATCCTCCTTATTGTTCCTGTGTATTTGCTTAATATTATAACAAAATATTCCTTTAATGAAAAATTTTCATAAATTTTACTTCAAATGTAACTTTACCTGACGCAAAACATTGAAATTCTTGCTTAGATAGCCGATAATTATAGTATAAGACAGTATTACTAAAATAAGGAAGTGATCACCATAGATACTTTACAGGAACTTTATGCAAAAAAAGGCTTTATCTGCGATATGGACGGTGTTATCTATCATGGTAATCGCCTGCTGCCCGGTGTTAAAGAATTTGTAGACTGGCTGTATCAGGCCAATAAGCAATTTTTGTTCTTAACAAACTCCAGCGAGCGTTCGCCTAAAGAATTGCAGCAGAAGCTGGCCCGCATGGGCCTTGACGTAGACGAAAGCCATTTTTACACCAGCGCTTTGGCCACCGCTAAATTTTTAGCCAACCAGTCGCCAAAATGCAGCGCCTACGTCATCGGCGCGCCCGGGCTCGTCAACGCCCTTTACGATGCAGGCATCACGATGAACGATACTAACCCCGACTATGTGGTGGTAGGCGAGACCCGTGCTTACAACTACGATATGATCTTAAAAGCCGTCAGCCTGCTCCAGAAAGGCGCCCGCCTGGTCGCCACCAACTCCGACCTGACCGGTCCTTCTGAAAACGGTATCATTCCCGCCTGCCGCGCCCTGGTAGCGCCAATCGAACTGGCTACTGGCAAACAGGCCTACTTTGTCGGCAAGCCCAATCCCCTGATGATGCGCACCGGAGTCAGAATGCTGGGCGTCCATTCCGACGAAGCCGCCATGATCGGCGACCGTATGGACACCGACATCGTCGCCGGTATGGAAAGCGGCCTGACCACCGTACTCGTACTTTCAGGCGTCACCGATCTTGAAAATATGCAGGTCTTTGCCTACCGTCCCCGCTATATTTTAAACGGCGTCGGCGACATCGTCCCCAAATAAAATGTTATTAATACGCAAAGGCTCCTGCTTATGCAGGAGCCTTTTATTTTGCCGCTTATAAGCGTTTTTCAAAATTACCAACAACGTACACGTTTTCTTCAATGATGATAAAAATCTCCGGGTCAGCCGCTAAAAGCATCCGCCTCAGCTGTAAAAACTCACTTTTAGAAACTACGGTCATCAAAATTTCCCGTTCTTCGTTCTTGTAAGCGCCGTAAGCATTCCATTTAGTAACGCCGCGGTTCACCTTTTCAAAAATCATTTTTTCCAAGCCGTGTTTTTTCGTAATAATCAGCATCGTCAGCATAATATTTTGCAAATGCACTTTGTCCAGCACATAATACACAATACCCGTAAACAAAACCGAATAAATTGCCTGGGAAATACTGAAAACAATCGCGCAGGTACCAAAAATAAAAATATTCATAACAGCCGATACTTTACCAACGCTTAAATTGGAATGCTTCTGCATCAGCAGCAGGCCCAGTATCTCTTCACCACCGCCACTGCCGCCCGACAAAAGCGTCATCCCGGCACCGATACCGCAGATAACACCACCGGCGATGCAGGCCGTCAAGTGCTCATCGACGATCAGATGGTCAGCGATCGGCACAAATGTCAAAAACAGGCTGTACCAGCAAACGCAGTAAATAGTTTTCGCTAAAAACTCTTTACCAAACCGCCGCAGTGATATCATCAACAAGGGTATGTTCAAAATAAAATATAGAGTACCAGCAATGTTAGTATTGCCAAAGCTAATGCCAAAAAAACTTTCCATAAACTGCCTTATCAGCTGGGCGATACCCAAAAAGCCGCCGTTATACAACCCGACAGGCATAATAAACTGGTTCAAACCTACAGAATAAATCAAAGAACCGATCACGATGAACAGCGTCATCTTCGGCGTCAAAAGCAATCTACAATAGCTCATAAAGCCATCCTCCGTCAATCTGCTTTAACTGCTTTGATTATATATAAAAGCCGCAGCGAAGTAAATGCCTTTAGAAAAATTTAACGCTAAAATCAAAAATATTTCTTTTCTTTCATAGCCGCTTCGTCTGGCAGCCTTCCGCTCGTAAAACTTGCAAGAAGCTTGCCGTTATGCTATAATTCGCTATGGTGCACTACGCATCAAACATTATGCGCCCGTAGCTCAGTGGATAGAGCATCGGCCTCCGGAGCCGTGTGCGGTGGTTCGATTCCACTCGGGCGTACCAATGAAAAAGCAAGACGCAGACTAGTTCTGCGTCTTTTTTATTTTCTCTGATGCAGTAAAACCGTTTGTCTTTGGGTGCAGGCGGGTGCAAATATGATTTTTCGCATAAAAAATAAGCCTACCGTAGCCGGTAGGCTTTTATTTTTTCAATATGCGTATGTCACCCATATGCTAGCTTTCTCGATTCTTCGGCCAGGCTTTTATATCTGCCAACTGCTTCTGCAGCAGTTCTATCTGCAGCAGTTCTATCTGCAGCAGTTCTATCTGCAGCATGGCTTCGTTTGAGGCTTGCTCCGATATACTCTATTGTTCCCTGGCAGTCTACAATTCCGCTACTAATTGCCAGCTGTTGGCCAACAGCCTGGTTGAGTTTTGTTCCAGTGTCGTTAGTTCCATTATTTGATATGTTGGCTCTGTTGCTGTACAAATAGTAGGCAAGAAAAAAATTGCACAAATACCCAAGCCAACAAAAAACGATTATTAGATACCCCACTTTTGATTTTTTCATACATACTATTCCTCCATATAAAAAAGCACTCTGCTTTCGCAAAGTGCTTAAAAAGAAAAAACACGCAAATCTGCGTGTTTTAATAATTATTTTAGATACCAGCCTAGCTTACAAATTTAAAATCTTCCAGTTATATTACCTCTACTTGTTTTCGCTTTTAAAACAAAACACTTTTCATAAAATCAGGTTTAACAAATAAAACTTCAAAATACTCAACCATTGTGATTAAAACACAAATTAAAACTAACATCATTCTTTTTATAACGCTTGTTTTTTGCTAGGCTGGTATCTACTTTTATTATACCACCATTTTATTTTTTTGCAAGCTTTTTAACATCTATATAGAAAAAGCACCTAACATATAGTTAAGTGCTTTTCAGCCAATACATCATGCAAAGGCTTTTCACTGTCCCCTGCAATTATGCTCGTGGCAGTTCCCAAGTTAAATGCCTAGCCCTTCGACTAAACGCGTATCTCTTATTAATAGTATAACACAGATATCTGTATTTACCTAACTATTGTTTTAAACGCTTTACTCTACTACTATCAATACTATAATATTCCCACTACTAATAATATAATAAATAAAAGGAGTGAAAGATTATGGCAATTATTTTAGCTATCATATTGATATTGGCATTTATCCTTCTTTATTATATGCGCTTCCACTGTTTCTTATACACTCTCAAATTTTATTTGGCCGGGAAACAAGTCTTCAAACACTATGGAATTTGATAATAACACTATCTGCGATGATGACACAGACTATCACTTTAATCAAGAAATTGCTGATAAATACGCTGGCATCTACGATCCAGATGTATTGGAAGTGTTAAAAGATTGTGACGAAGTTTGCTCGCGTTCACCAATAAAAAAAGAATATTTACATTAAAAGCTCACAGCATTAATTATGCAGTGGGCTTTATTTTTTAGTTTATGAAAATTATTGTTTCCATCCATTTCTCTAATTCGTTCACTGGTTGATTAAATCAAAATTAGAATCCTTAACCAATCTCGCTATTATTTATTTAAACACATTCAACCCATATTTTCCTAAATACTCATAATATTTCTCAAAATTATCATTTACTATTTCACCTATTTTATTTTCAAAAAAACCTATTTTTACTCCCCCCATAAAAGGGCATGGAATTATGGCACTTCCATATTCAACAGAGACTGCATCGACAACACAAACAACATTACCAGCATACATTACTAAATATTTTTGTTTAAAAGTATTTATATTAGAATATTTTCTTATCCAGTCTTCATTACAAAGTTCAACTTCTTCGGACTCTTCTCTTTTAATAGAAATCAACAAATCATCCACAAAAACCCAAGTTCCATAATCATCATGAGAAATCCAATCACTTGCCTCTGATTGCATGATAAGATTTTGCATATTCACAAAGTTCATATTTATTCCCCCTGCTATTTTTTAACAATTGTATCACAATATACCAAAATATCAAAAGCCATCTATCTTTTTAACAAAACATCGTGCTACCTGTCCAAAAATCTTTTTATAACTAACCGTATAGCAAAAACCCTGCCGCAAATTGCGGCAGGGTTTTTGCTTAAACATTATATTCATATTTTTTGATCGAGCCTACAGAAAAATGCACTAAATAATCGGGGCAGCCGTCGATAGGCACCCAAAAAGAAACTACGTCGCCCAACTTACCTACCTTTTTACGATAGCTGGCTTCACCCGTCGCCCAAGCTTCTTCTGCCCGGCAGCCCTTATGCTGCTCCAGCGGTTCTACTAAAACGCATTTTTGCCCTGCGATGCGCCCTGTACTGGGCGCTATTTTGTTAGCAGCCACAATATTGCGCGCTTTATCCACCAGCATCGCCGATTCGGGATAATTATCCCACATTAAATGAAAAGCCTTAATAACTTCTGCTTTCTCCATAATAATCCGCTCCTTTGCCGCTGCTTTCTACGGCCTTTACTATGGTTCCATCTTATCACAAAAAATACGTTGCTTCCAGAAGGCACCCAACAAAAAATCCCACAGCAAAAACTGTGGGATTTTATACTTGCTATATTATTCAGCTTCAACACATTCAGGTTCGCCAGTAACTTCGATCCGTTTCTTTCTGGACTTTACTTTTTCCCAATAGGTAAAGTAGGCCCTGGTTTCAGCCACAACCACGCCGCTCAGCCCCAGCAGGGCTATCAGGTTAGGCACAGCCATCAAACCATTTACAATATCGGCCAGCACCCAGATCGTTTCCAGCTTCAAAAAAGCACCGGAAGCGACCAAAGCAATAAATACCATACGGTACGGCATAATGCTTTTCGTGCCAAAAAGATATTCGATGCAGCGCTCACCATAGTAATTCCAGCCCAAAATAGTCGTAAAAGCAAACAGCACTAAACCAACCAGCAGCATATATTTAGCCATTGCCGGAAAAGCCATCGCAAAAGCCGACTGCGTCATTGCCGCACCGTTAAGGTCACCAGTCCAAACGCCAGAAACTACCAGTACTAAACCGGTCATAGTGCAAATAATGATCGTATCAATAAAAGTACCAGTCATCGATATCAGGCCTTGCTCTGCAGGCCATTTGGTTTTAGCCGCGGCCGCCACTATAGGCGCACTGCCAAGACCAGCCTCGTTCGAGAAGATACCGCGCGCGATACCGCTGCGCATGGCCAGCATCACCGAAGCGCCTAAAAAGCCGCCTGCTGCCGCAGTAGGGTTAAATGCGCTGTCGATAATAAGCTTAAAGGCCGCCGGAACCTGATCTGCAAAAGCGATCAGCACTGCTGCCGTAGTTATCATATAAACCAACGCCATAAACGGTACTATTTTACCGGCTACCATCGCGATCGATTTTAAGCCGCCGATAGTAACGATAGCCACTAAAACAGTCAGGATTGCCGCCGTATACAGTACAGGGATACCCATAGAAAGGTTAGTTATCTCGACGATAGCATTGACCTGAGTAAAAGTACCACTGCCCAAACAGGCAACCATAACACCAAAAACCGAGAACATCACAGCCAGGGGTTTATATTTTTTGCCCAAGCCCTGCTCGATATAGTGCATCGGCCCGCCCGAAATATTACCGTTAGCGTCTACAGTCCTGTATTTTACGGCCAGCACACCTTCGGCATATTTTGTCGCCATACCAAAAAACGCCGCCATCCACATCCAAAACAAAGCGCCCGGGCCGCCAGCCTTGATAGCCGTGGCAACACCTACGATATTACCTGTGCCTACCGTAGCCGCCAACGCTGTGCACAACGCCCTAAAGCTGTTGATGTCACCGTTGCCGGAATTTCTGGCCGTAAAAATCAGCGTTAAAGCTGTAGGCAATTTGAATATCTGCAGTAATCCTAATCTTACAGTCAATAAAATGCCGGTGCCGATAAGCAGTATCATCAGCGGCGGACCCCATACAAAACCATTGATCGTATTCAAAATATCCATCATTGTTTTAAATCAACCCCTAAATCTAAATTATCTTTGGCCTATCGTTCAAATTAAATTAATGCCAAAATCATTCAACGACGTTTTCTATTGTAACACAATCAAAGTTTTTTTCAAGTAATCAAAGGATTGTATACAAGTATTCTTCTTATTCCAGCGCCACTTGTGTATACAGTATGCAAATTATAACCAAAACATAAAAACAGATAGGCGCACTTTGCAGCGCGCCTATCTGTTCTTTAGGAGTTATTTGGGAAATGTAAATGAAGCCCTGTTTCCAGTTAATGAAAGCAGTTGTCTACAACACTTTAGTTTAGGAAAAACTCTATTTCTAATGCCCGCAAGCCTGAAATAAATTTAAACAGTTTGTTTTTTCAATACTTTCAAAATGTCCAGTAATTCATCTGCAGTATATTTATCTTCTGCTTCCTGGTGTTTAACCTCGGTATTCAAGGTCAAGCCCAAAAGTGCATCGACACCACAGCTAAAATAATGCGAAAGCCTTAATAACACCTTCAAATTAACACTTACACGACCATGTTCCAAATTACTCATATGAGTCTGAGAAATACCAAGTTTCTTAGCAAGCTCTGATTGAGTAACTCCCTTGCGGATACGCATGATCTTAATGTTCTGTCCGATTTTTACAAAATTTGGTTCTACGCTCTTGAACGCCAACTCCTCCCTGAAGTGTATGAAATATAATTCCAGAAATTTTGAAACTATATTTTTATAAAAGCTAAACAGACGGATAATGCCATTTGTTTGCTAGCTTTTCAAAATAAGCGGCAACTTGCTTCTCTCAACCTGTGGCCTTTGCCGCAGCCTGTAGATCAAACATCCTTATCTGTCAGCAAAATACCCGCGTCAACATCCAATACCTGCGCTATTTGCAGTAAGACCGGTACGCTACATTGAGCCTTGCCGGTTTCAATCTTCGACAAATACGACCGTGATATTCCAGCCTCATCAGCTAATTCAACCTGACTGATATTTTTCATTTGTCTGTAATATTGGATTTTTAACCCTAATTGTTTAAATTTTGTCGAAAACATTTAAATCTCCATTTCCATACTAATCCAAGCTATTACTTATTTATCCCTTCTTTGCTATTCTTTATACTTTATTAATATTATTATCACATTTTATTAATATTTAGGTGTTCAGAAATAGTTAGCATATGTGTTCTTTAGTGCACAAACATAAATAAATTATATCTTTTTTTATTTTATTTGCTAATTTTTCTCCTTCTATTAATTCATATCAATAAAAATTTTACAATCTTTAATCAGCTATCTTAAATATCCTTCATATAATATCTGCAATATTGCACCTACAATTATCTGAATAATCAGTAATAAAATTCTTAGCTTTTTATGTATAGCTTATTATTCTTTATATTTAATTTTATTTTTAACGATTGTATTTTTATTGCATTGGTTATATATTATCATAATAGCTATGGATTTGCTTTAAGTTTAACTTTCAAAATTGCTTTTAATATTATAATTATTCCTTTTCATTACTTACATTATTTTTATATTCAATACATTTCTTTGAAATTATATGTTTTTATATGTTAAAAAGAAAAAACCTTCATCTACTTAAGATGAAGGTTTTACACATATTTTGAAATACTCTTTCATATTCTTTGCCGGTCGGCTAATAAACTATCTTCTGCTGACTATTGCCGATCATTTAAGTTTTTATTATCGCTTCAAGCATCTTAAACTGCCAGCAAATCGTCCAGACTGCATTTAAAAAAGCCCGTCAGCTTATACAGCATTTTTAAACTTATCTTGACCTTGCCGTTTTCCACATTACATAAATGGGCGGCCGATACGCCTAAATTTTTAGCCATACATGCCTGACTGATGCCCTGGCGTATCCTTCTGATCTTTATGTTGATGCCTATCACTTTATAATTTGGTTCTTCCACTTTCTTACACCTCTTTATTTTTGTTTCCTGTTTTAACCCATCAGCAACCTGCCGGGGTCTATTTCCAATGCTCTGGCTATCTGCATCAGCACAGCCAGGCTGTAGCGCACTTTTCCTGTTTCTATCTTTGAAAGATAGGAACAGGAAATTCCCGCTCTCTCGGCAACTTCCATCTGTTTCAGCGCCTTACGTTTTCTGTAATAGGCTATTTTCAAACCTATTTGCCTAAATTTTTTGCCAAACATAACTCTCACCAACTATACTTTCATTTCTCCTGTAATATTCATTACATTAATTTTATTATAACTGGCATTTTTATTTTACGTTTTCAATAATAGTTCAAGTATGTATACTATCGCGTCCACAATCATTAACATTATTTGAAAAACCTCTGTCATTTATGTAATAAAATGTTTTCTTTTCACCTTATACACAAAAAGGCCCTGCCGAAGCAGGGCCTTACAGCAGCAATACGAACACTGCTATTCTAATTTAAAATTAAAAATATCTGCAACCTGGCTGACAGGAATAATGAACTCGATCGTTCCTGCCGCATAAGGGGCAATAGCATACGGAGGATAAACGAGTACCAGCTCAGCATTATCAGTAATATAGAAGTTTTCTGTTCCGTCCACCTCTACTTTATTGAAGTAACCCTTCAACTGTTGGCTTTCGGCAACCTGCCTGGCAACAATGGTATTCAGACGGGTCAGGTAATCGCTGCCACTTTTAAACATATCGCTCAATGTCAGCAGCCTGCCGTTCCTCAAATCTACATTCAGCGTGTCAAGATAAGTATTAGGATGCGCGCCTCCTAAATAATCCATATAGGTCTGCTCCAGTGAAAGCATCTCCTCACTGTTGAAGCGCACCTGATAATTACCGTCCAGGCTGTACTGCTTAACGTGCGAACCTGCCTTATGCGCCGCTTTTGCCTGATTTTGCAGCTGACGGTTGATAAATCCAGCGATATCCGTTACAAACTCACGGCTGGCCTTGGCGCCGCCGTAGCCATCGAACTCAGCATAATAATCCTGCTGCAGGCGCGGGTCACGGCCACCGCCCGGCAAATAATTATAAAGCTTTTTGGTAATATTAAAGTCGATAGCCAAATTAACCTTATCATCTACCTCTTTACCGCCAACAGCGCCAGTAACGACAGGGATATTCAGCTTCACTCCTCCTGCATGCACCTTCTGGTCGCTGATCTTTGGCTCGGCCGCCCAAACAGCCGCCGTCATACTTAAAGCCATAATACCAGCCACACCGGCTGTTATAAATTTCCGCGTCAATTTCATTAAAACACCTCCAATATCCGTTATATTATTAGTATAACATTATTAAATGTCAAAAAAATGTTTTTTCAAAAAAATTCCCCGCCTAAGCGGGGAATTTAAGTATTATCATTCTAAGACGCGCATCCGTTCGGAACCTGATATAACTTCTTTTTCATCTGGCTCCGCAGTTCTTGCACCAAAAGGCATTTGGGCTATCAAACGATAATGGTCGGGGATATTGAATACCTCCTTCACCTCGTCGTCGATAATAGGATTATAGTGCTGCAAATTAGCTCCCAGCCCTTCTTCCTCCAACGCCGTCCAGATAGCGAATTGCAGCATCCCATTAGCCTGGTCGGCCCAGGTCTTAAAATTGGCTGCATAAGACGGAAAATCATTGGCAAAGGCTTCGGTAACGCTCTCGTCATCAAAGTACAAAATCGTTCCGTAACCTGCGGCAAAGCAGTTGATCTTGGTCTCTGTCGGGCCAAATTTATCAGCAGGCACCCGCTCGCGCAAGGTCTTCATCACAATGTCCCAAAAGTTCTGATTGGCCTGGCCAAACAATACTACAAGCCGCGCGCTTTGGCAGTTGAAAGCAGACGGAACATCCTCTATCAGCATCTCAATCAAAGCAACGATTTTGTTCTTCGGGATAGGCGAAGTATTGGTAATAGTGTAAATACTGCGGCGTTCATGAACGCTGGAAAGAAAAGTCTTTTTCATAATTTAACCCCCTTCAGGAACATACTTTTATTACTAACTTTACTTTACTACAACGAACGCAGAAATGCAAATTATCACAAAAGCCCCGCAAGCGGCTCTACAGCTTGTTTGTAGGTTTTGTAAAGCATTAAGAAAGCAATTATTCTTAAAAATCAAATAAAAAAAGCACTCCTAAGTAACTTAGAAGTGCCTGATCTTTGGTGGGCGCTGACGGGATCGAACCGCCGACATTCTGCTTGTAAGGCAGACGCTCTCCCAGCTGAGCTAAGCGCCCGAAATGGTGACCGGTAGGGGAATCGAACCCCTGATACCGCCGTGAAAGGGCGGTGTCTTAACCGCTTGACCAACCGGCCAGTTGGCTCCCCGAGTAGGACTCGAACCTACAACAACTCGGTTAACAGCCGAGTGCTCTACCGATTGAGCTATCGGGGAATGTTACAACGTTTCTCAACGTCACAAGTGGTATTATATGGCAAAATTGTAATCTTGTCAACACTTTTTTTCAAAAACTTTATTATGCCTGATGCCTTACTTTAACCACTACTTTCTGCACCTGCCCTGCCTTGCCGCCAGCATTACAGCCAGGTCGGTGCAATTCCCACGGAAAAAACACGGCAAAATCACCGGCGTGTAAAACAACGCAGTCCTTTTCATCGAACTGCTCAAAAAAAAGCAGATCGCTTGCTTCGGCGTGATCCTCCGTCACAACGTGCTCCTCCGTCCGCGGCGCAAAATAGATCACCTCTTGCCCCGCACCCAGATACTGCACATCGATATACTCGTTATGCGCTTCCGGCTGCTTGCACTCTTTTGGTTCAGTGCTGTAAGTGTTCACCCTCACAAATACGTCACGCCCGTCTATCTCATACTCCCCATTTGCCACCTCGGCAAAGTTGGTAACCGCAATATACCGCAGCGCTTTTTGCAGCCTGTCTGCCACATAAGGCAATATTTTTTCTATCTCCTGTTTATTTCCACACAGCATTTCGCCAGCCTCCTTAGATTTCAGTACTGCTTTATTCGACATTTCCCCGCAAAATCCTGTTTTCTGCTTTGACAAACTACCGCCTGTTACGTTAAAATTGTAACATATATTCTTACGAAAGAGGTTTAGTATGAGCTATTTGAACGTTACCGACGTTTCCCACACCTTTGGCGGCCGCCAGATCCTGGAAAACGTCTCCTTTAAATTACTGCGCGGAGAACATGTTGGTCTGGTAGGCGCCAACGGCGAAGGCAAATCTACCTTCCTTAATATAGTTACCGGCCACCTGCTGCCCGACGAAGGCAAAGTGGAATGGCCCGGCCGTGTTACCGTAGGCTACCTCGACCAGCAAAGCACCCTTGAGGCCGGCCAAACCATTCGCGAGGTGCTGCGCACCGCCTTTAACGAAATGTACGAAGCCGAAAAACAAATGCTGGAGCTTTACGACAAAATGGCCGATGCCACCCCCGAAGAAATGGACAAAATGATGAACACCGTCGGCGAGATCCAGTCCGAGCTGGAGCACAGCGGTTTCTATTCCCTGGATACCAAAATCGAAGAAGTGGCCAACGGCCTGGGTCTTGGCAGCATCGGCCTCGACCGCGACGTCAGCGAGCTTTCAGGTGGCCAGCGCAGCAAAGTACTGCTTACCAAGCTGCTGCTGCAAAACTCTTCTATCTTATTATTAGACGAGCCCACCAACTATCTGGATATCGAGCATATCGAATGGCTGACCCGCTTCCTGCAAAACTACGAGCACGCCTTTATTTTGATCTCCCACGATACCGCCTTCCTCAACCAGGTCGTCAACGTCATCTACCATCTGGAAAATTGCGAACTGACCCGCTACACAGGCGATTATGACAAATTCCAGGAAATGTACGCTATTTATAAATCCCAGCGCGAAAGCGCCTACGAACGTCAGCAGCAGGAGATCGCCAAGCTGGAAGATTTTGTGGCCCGCAACAAAGCCCGCGTCGCCACTACCAACATGGCCAAAAGCCGCCAGCGCAAGCTTGATAAAATGGATATCATCGAAAAGCCGCGTGAAAAGCTTAAACCCACCTTCAACTTCCGCCCTGCCAGAACTCCCAGCCGCTTTATCGTAGAAGCGAAAGATCTGGTTTTAGGATACGACACGCCTCTGACCCGCCCCGTCACCTTCAACCTGGAGCGCGGCCAGAAAATCGCTATCCGCGGTGTTAACGGACTGGGTAAGACTACCCTCCTGAAAACGATTTTAGGCCTGATACCGCCCGTTTCCGGCTCTGTAGCGCTGGGAGAATTCTTAGAGCCCGGCTACTTTGAACAGGAAGAACGCGAGAAAAACGACAAAACCGCCTTAGAAGACGTTTGGGCCGAATACCCAGGCCTCACCAACTACGAAGTGCGTGCCGCTTTAGCTGGCTGCGGGCTGACCAATGAGCATATCACCAGCAAGGTTTTTGTTTTGAGCGGCGGCGAAGCCGCCAAAGTGCGCCTGTGCAAACTGATGCTGCGCGACATAAACTGGCTGGTACTGGACGAACCGACCAACCATTTGGACGTAGACGCCAAAGAAGAGCTCAAACGCGCCCTCATCGCCTTTAAAGGCAGCGTCCTGCTCGTCTCCCACGAACCCGAATTCTATCAGGACTGGGTGACCTCGGTCTGGAACATCGAAGACTGGACTACAAAAATAATCTAAACAGCAAAAAGCCTCAACCATAATGGTTGAGGCTTTTTATTTTAGCTGCGCAGCAGCGCTGCCACATCTTTTTCTAGCTGCATAGGCGCTTCTACCAAAGGCGGATTAGCCAAATGCCATTTTAAACTGGCAGCTGCTGTAATATTGGTACCGCGTTTACAAAGAACGCGCTTACCACGCTTCTTGCCCTCGTGGTACAAAAAACGCACTTCCGGTTCATCTTTAAAAAGATTTTTCCTGCACCAGTTAGAGCATTCCTGTAACCTGCCACCCAACGGCGATACCACGAACAGCACCCAGGGCCTGTCTCCGCAGTTCCAGTTCTGCGGCGTCAGCGCCAAATTATAGCGCGTCAGGTAATCAGACTCGGCTGCGGCATCAAAATTGGCCCAGGCCATATAAAACAGCGGCGTGCCTTTTTCAGACATAGCCAGTACATACTGCTTATTGGCGATCGCCATCAAACTCGTGGAAAGCGCCCAGCTTAAAGTAATAGCTGCTTTCAGGGCTTATCTTACGTCCAACCTCAAAACCGATGCGGCCAATGGCGCTGGTAACACCATCAACATTAATCTTTGTCCCGCGTTCAGTAGTGAAATCAACACTGCTGATCCTGCCCACAGTAAGTTGCGCCTGCGGCGTGAAGAACCAGCCCTTTTCATAATTTTTCTGTCTGCCATACTCAAAGCTGATGCTGTAAGCAGCACTGTTATAATCACTGCGTTCAGCAAATTCGCCGTAAGTCTGCATCTTATGGTCCAAACGACCACCGCGCAATACCAGATCAGTATAATGGCCCTTGTCGCCAAACCATGTCGTATACAGGTTCAACGCCGTAAAATCAGTCTCACCTTGACCGGCAGTATACCCCAGCTTGCCCTCGCTGCGCTCCAGCACCAAACCATTCGTGCGCTGGCCGCGGGTCTTATCATAGCCTAATTGATAAGTATGGTACTTATCAGTATAGCCCTGACCTTTTAGCTTACCATGATACATACGTGCCCACACGCCGTCATCGCCGTGCTCGCCGCTGCGGATATCGCCTAAACGCTTACGCAGAGTATCGTTAGTAGCGCGCCATAAGCTGTAATCACTGGCAAAACCATCGTTGATAGTTTGCGTATTGCCATTGTCCTGCTTCTCGATCTTCGTCAAATACCATTCATCGGCACCTGCCCCCAGGGTATCGCCACGTTCCACCGTCGGCAGCACATCCCACAAACCGCCGGTATCCATATAACGGCCTTCAAACACGGCATTGCTGCTGTTGTCAGTTATCAAATGCAGTTTCTTTTCGCCTGTGACCTCGCCATTAAGCAAGCTCAGGTCGTAAACATGCACATAATGCGTGCTGCCTGCCGCCGATGAATTTATCACCAGCTTATCGCCGTTAGCTTCGCTGTCCAGTTCAGTATTGAACTTGAACACACCACCGCTACCGCTCAAATCGTCAACCGTCACTACAGTATTCATACCCGCCTCATGGCTAAGGTTAACCATACTGTTGCCGCTAACGTGCAAACTGCTCACCTCAGAGCTGCTGGTAACATGCCAGTAGCTGTTATCCTTCAGCGCCAGATTGATAGTGCCGCCGTTAGTAAGCGCCGTATTGCCCGTAAACACCGAATTTTGGGCCATATCCAAATCTATGGAACCACCGTTATCAGCCAGCATATTACCCGTGATATTAAAGGTCGAATTACCAGCCGTACCGGTTATCGTACCTGCATCGGCATAAACGGCATAGCCATCATTATCATTTGTGTCGATGGTAGCGCCACCGGCAAAATCAATACTGCCCGTATCCGCACTAACATAAGCGCCGTGCGAGCCGCTGCCAGCAACCGAAATATCGATACCGTCAACAGCCTCAACAACACCGTTTTGCGCCAGCAAGCCGTGCGACCCGTCACCCGTAGTAGTAACACCAACATTATCATCCAAAGACAATACTGAACCTGTCATGTTTACAAAGGCGACATAAGAACCGTCACCAGCTGTCTCAATTCTACTGCCTGCTCCAATCGTAACGCTGCCGTTTTCAACAGTGCCTTTAGCAGACGACTCTTTATACGCGGCAACGCCATGCGACGCGTCACCTTGAGTTTGAATGGTAGAACCAGTACCGATCTGTAGCACACCTGCATTAGCCGCCATAGAAACTGCATAGGCCCCGTCGCCATTAGTAACAAAAGTTCCGCCATTACCAACTTCTATCTTACCATTTCCAGCAGTTAAACTGATCACATGGGCCTCAGCGCCGTCTGTTTGCCACTCAGCTCTGTCGCCAGCCTTAAATTGGCTGTCAGTACCCGAAATATTTACGGCGTATGCAGTGTCACCATTAGTCAGAATCTTGCTGTCGTTACCTATTGTTACATCATTACCATAATTTCCCGTCACATAAATAGCATGCGAACTATTATGAGTTGTAGAAATATCTAAGCCATTGCCTACTACTATAGTATTGCCATAGTTAGTCCTTAATCCGTATGCGTGATTGTAAAGATCGCCCGAGCCTTGTGCGCCGGTTATTTTGATCGTCAAATCATCACCTGCGGTAAACGTGCTATAGCCATTTAAATTTACACCATCGGCACTATCCCCGGATGCTTCAATAGTCCAGCCACTACCAATGATTATATTGGCCGTACTTCCTGAATTAGCCGGATTTGTCCGTATAGCATCGGCAGCATCAGCTGCGGTTTTAACAGTTACGTTATTCGCGTGGCTAACATCTGTAGTATTAGCTCCATTTGCATAAACTCCATGATATTGTGGAAAAGTAGTGTTACCAGTAACGTCAATCGTATCCCCAGTCTGAACCAGAGATTCATTTCCACCCCAAATCATTTGGTAATGCGTGGCAGCATCAACTGTGTATGCCGGACAAGATAACATCACTGCCAACATCAACTGCAAAGATTTCTTGTTTTTCATTGCAACCCTCTCCTTTATTGAGTTTTAAATTTATAATTTTCATATACTCAAAACCGTTCCCCAACAATTTTAAATATATTAAAGTTTATTTATTACACTTTAAAACATCTACTTCCTTTAAATTATTAAAATTATACTTTAGCAATGTAATAATAATTGTTAAAAATCGCTTTCTCAATATCCTATTGAATATTTTTGCTTTTTGTTCATATTTTATTCACATTATAATGATTTTATTTGCTTACTGTTTTTTAACTTCCACCTATTTTCACCGCACTCATTTTAATAATAATCAATTTTTTACAATTAATGTTTTTCTTGCCTGCCAGGCCTTTAAAGTGCTCTTTTGGCTTAATTATTTGTTTTAATCACATATTTAACTATTATTGTAATTAAAAAAAGTACGTAAGCTTCGTCAATAAAAATCATTGGTGAAGCTTACGTACTTTACAGCATATTAATTTTAACTATTATTAATATTTATTCAAAGTGTACCTGTTTTTATATTTTTGTATAATTTGTAAACTCGCAAGTAAACGCCCAGTCTCGTCAGCCGCAACTAACAGTCGTCACAAAGCTTTCTCTTTCCCTATAAATATACATCTAATTTATACTTGCACAGCAACATTCAACCAAATTTCACTCCTCCTGCAAAAGCTCCAACTGTTTACAGGCAACTGCAAACATAAAAATGCCTATCAAGGTTAGTTAACCTTGATAGGCATTTTATTATACTTGTTTACTTATTATTTTTGTTCCTGCTGCACTTCCAGCGGTACAAACACAAACTCGTTCATTTTGCCATTTTTGTCAAAACCATATATAGCACGTACCACCTGTTGCCTGCTGTAATTCACCAAATAAGTCAGACGGTCGCCCTGATCAAAACGCTCGTAAGCCATAAAATGGATAGCCTTCTGCGTGCCAAAACGTTCTTTCAGTTGTTTTTGCAGCTCGGCAAAACTCTCTGGCGTTATCTTGTTCTGCAAATCAGCTACCATATCGCCTCGCAGCTGAGCAAAGCCGCTGCTATCGGGGGTATTTAAAGCCGTTACAAACTTATCAACGACCCGCTGTTGTTTGTTCAAGTCAGTACCGTCTCCTGCCGCAAAACACATACCGCTCACTGCCATCACCAAAATCGTTGTTACCAATGCTACTAACTTTTTCATCAACCTTTGTTCCCCTTTGCTCGTTTAGTTTAGTCAGCCGCTGCCACAAAGGCAGCGGCTGCTTGTGATCACTGCATTTCTGCGACCCTGCCCGCAGGGTTACTCGCTTTTTGCTTTTGCCTCTGCACTTTCAGCAGCTGTATCGTCAGCTTTTTCAGCAGGCTTTTCTTGGCTGTACTTTTCCTTCAGCTCGTTATAATTATCAGCCAGCTTGGCATACTTGTACGCTCATGGTTAATAATACTGCTGCCAGCAAACGCCTGGCCCGCATATCCCTTTTACTCATTGTCCATCTCCCTTTCGCTTCCCTTGTTTTTGCTTGTAGCCTTGATTTTCGCCTTGCTTGCAACTTGCGGGGCAAGGCCTTGCTGCCGCACAGTTTTTTTGGTTGCCTGCACTATTTGCAGCAATATACCGATGTCTTCGGCGCTGTAGTGCTGTTCCTGCGGCGGCGGCTCGGCGCTACTAACCGCTAAACCGGGCGGGGCAAAAAAATCGTCCAGCTTACACTGAAAGATGTTGGCTATACGCATCAGCAGGCGCAGGTTTACCAGCACCCGGCCATGTTCGATATTGCTCATATGTGTTTGGCTGATGCCCAAACTTTTAGCCAGTTCTCCCTGGCTGATATGGTTGACGTTGCGGAACATTTTGATGTTGATACCCAAACCGTTCAAGCTGTTTTCGTCGTACATGGCTCACCTCGCTATCGACAGTAAAGCAGTTAGATATGTTGATTTTTCAAAGTAATCGTTTGTATATTTTGAAGCATTAGGTAAAAATTATTCATAGCAGCTATAACCTCCGCCATTATAGCACTGTTGTGCCCCCCCACAAGACGCGTCGAGGACCTTTTGTATAATTTTAGGCAAGCGCCGCGATATGATTGGCGCCGCTGTGCCGCTCAAACGCGGCTTGGCGGCTTGTTTTATGGGGTTTGGCAAGAGGCGAAAATTTTTTAAAAAAAATTTTAAAATTTTCAGTTTTTTACCTTTGGCAAAGTAAATTTGTGTGTAGTTTTGTATTTAGGTAATCTTTTTTTATTCCTAAAAGGCATTTTATGCAGTCTAAATTTTTATGTTTTTTATTTACTTTTATTTGATTTGCGTGTTTGGGTTTGTTTTATCTCGAAGGTTTTAAGATTGATATTTTGGGTTTCTATTTCTTATCAAGCTTTTTTATAAAAAAGCTGTATAACAAAACGAAAAGTAATTTTACTAGCCAGCTTATATACATGCACAATCCAAAATAAAAAGATAAAAGGAATAACCTGCCGGGGCAGGTTATTCCTTTTACTTGAACACTATTTCTTTACCCAGCGCTTTCAATATCTCGCCCAGCAGATTGACGCTGCAATTACATTCTTCCCGCTCGATGCGCCCATAATAGTTGACCGACATATTGCAGCGCTCGGCCACGTCGTTTTGGGTGAGCCCCTGCTCGATGCGCAGCAGATACAGTTTACTGCCAATATTGTTATAGGTATGCTTGCTCATTTTACCCCTCCGGCTAAAAATTTTGATTGAGAAAAATTTTAACCGCAAAAGCCGTAAAGCAAAACAACCCCACAGGTTGTTTTTATTTTTACCTACCTGCAAGGTTGTTTACAAGCCCACCGTAAAAGCGCATACTAAGCCCTGTTACGCGTGATGTTTTACAGTATAGCCTGCTATCATAAAAAACGAAAGAACTGATGACTATAAAAACTGGAGCGAAGACGGCTGCCACGACGCAGCCCGATAATTTGAAATTGTTGATAGCAGCCGCACAGGGCGGCGATAAACAGGCGCTGGTGCAGCTGTGCGATGATTTTAGCCCGCTTTTAAAAAGCGAGTCCCGACGCGAGATGTTTTACAAATCGCTGGGCCAAGATGCGGAAGGAATTGCCGTGCTGGCTTTTATTGAACTGGTGCTTAAATATAACGGACAGGATTTTGAAAACTGGCCGGGCTACGCCCGCTGCAGAGTGCATTTTGCACTGTTTGACGCCATGGAAAAGCAGGGCGAGGTTTGGGAGAACGAGATAACTTTGGCCATGGGCAACAGCGCAGTGACGGAACTATTAGAAACTGCCGGTTTGCGTAAAACCGGGCTGGACGAATTGGCACAGCTGCTGTTATCGCTGGAATTGCAGCAGGCTTTGGCACAGCTGACGGCCGAGCAGCGGCAGGTACTGGAGTTGGTGTTTCTGCGCCAGCGCAAGCCGCAGGAGGCCGCCCAAATACTGGACTGCAGTGTGCGCAATATATCAAAGCACCGTTTGAACGGGCTTGCCAAACTGCGCCAGATGCTTGCCCAGGAACACTGATTTAGCTTTTACTATAAATATACTTGTATACTGACAACAAAAAAGCATCGACCTAGGTCGATGCTTTTTGTTTGTAATAACGGCAGCTCACTTCGTCAAGCAAGGTAAAGCCGCAGGCTAATAATGTTTGGGCAGAGGCTTTGTTGGCCTTGTCGATGTCGGCCGTGACCAGCTGCGCACCCGGCAAGGCAAAAATTTTGTCTGCCAGCAGGCTGACCATACCTTTACCCAGCCCTTGTCCAAGATATGCTTCTTCGCCGATCAGGTAGTCAATACCGTATGCGTTTGCCAGCGGCAATGTGCCAAAGTCTTCGTCGCTGTCTGCACATTTATAGTATTGGCATAAGCCGATAGGTTGGCCTTGCCACTGTACAAAAAGGTAGTTCAGCCACTTAAATTCTCCGTTACGCTCGCCTATCTCATACATCCAGTCAGCGATGGTGACCTGCATATGTGGTATTTCGTACCAGCGTTTTACATGCTCCTTGTTCAGCCAGGCTTCTACCAACGGTACATCATTATCATTGAGCGGTCTTAATTCTAACATGGGCCCCTCCTAATACTTAAATCTTTTCCACGCCTGGAATAAAGAAAGCCACGACACCAGTGGCTCGCGGCTTCCTTTCAAATTCCAAATTTCGAGTGAGGGCCGACGTACCACCATCGGCTGTCTCTTTTTACATTTTAGCATGTTTGGTACTGATTTTCAACTTTTTACACTTGCACCAGCTAATAATAAATCTATTACCTTTAATTTTAAATAATTATATCCCTAAGATCCTGATGCTCTATCCAATAGGCGGCTTTGGTTTCTTTTCTAAAGGCCCTGACGCCTTTCATCACGGCGATCAAGTGAAATTCCTGCTGCTTGCGGGTGAGGGTAAATTTTTTGCGGCTGTATTCGGCCCTAAACTCCCTAAACTGATCCTGCACCTTTTCCCTGATCTCATATGCCCACGCCGTTTGCTTGGCCGAACCTTGGAGGCGTGGCAGCTGCTTGCCCTGTGAAGTAGCCCTTGCTTCGGCAGAAGCACACTTAGGGCAGGGCTTACTGCTCATTCTGTCTATCTTGCCCTGGTCTGCATTGTCGGGAATATCTATTTCGTGCTGACATTCACATATGATTTTCATATCTATCCTCTGAATATTTCTAAATTTATTATGACCTGTAGGGTTGTGGCGATCAATCGATCAGTACAGCCTCTGCCTTCAATTTTAGCATTTTATATACAGAAAAACAATCAAGGCCGCTTTTTAGTGCCTATGCTCTAGCTTCAGCGGCAAGCGGCAAAATGAACTACACTTCATTTTCTGCCCAAAACATCAAAGTTTTTGCATTTGAGTGCAAAAACTTTACTATTTTGTTGGTTTTGTGATATGGTTTGCACATAAAAATGCGAACAAAAAGCCTGTGACCTACCTTAAACAAAAGGTAGATCACAGGCTTTATTTTTATGAGTTTTTAAAGCTAAACACAAGAACTAGCAAACGCCAGGTTTGTGTGGCTTTTAGTGCCTGCCCTTTATTCCCACTCAATAGTTGCAGGGGGTTTAGAGGTGATGTCGTACACGATGCGGTTGACGCCCTGCACTTCGTTGACGATGCGGCGGGAAATATCATCCAGCACGCTGAAAGGAATGTGTGCCCAGTCGGAGGTCATACCATCGCTGCTGGTTACGGCACGCAGCGCTACAGTATGCGAGTAGGTGCGGCCATCGCCCATAACGCCTACGGAGCGGATATTGGGCAGGCAGGCGAAGTATTGCCAGATGGTGCGTTCCAAACCGGCTTTGGCTATCTCTTCACGGAAGATGGCGTCGGCTTCGCGGGTGATCTCAAGCTTTTCGGGAGTAACTTCGCCGAGGACGCGGATAGCCAGCCCGGGGCCGGGGAAAGGCTGACGCCAAACCAAAGCAGAGGGGATGCCCAGCTCTTCGCCGACGGCACGCACTTCGTCTTTAAACAGTTCGCGCAGGGGCTCGATCAGCTCCAGGCGCATATCTTCGGGCAGGCCGCCTACGTTGTGATGGCTTTTGATGGTAGCAGAGGTGCTGGTACCGCTTTCGACAACGTCGGGATAGATGGTGCCCTGTACGAGGAAATCTACTTTACCAAGTTTGTTGGATTCTTCTTCAAAAACACGAATGAATTCTTCGCCAATGATCTTACGTTTCGTTTCGGGATCGGATACGCCTGCCAGACGGCCAAGGAAACGGTCAGCGGCATTGACGCGGATCAGGTTCATATCGAATTTTTCTTTAAAAACGGTTTCGACCTGGTCGCCTTCATCTTTGCGCAGCAGGCCGTGGTCTACAAAAACGCAGGTCAGCTGTTTGCCGATAGCCTGATGTACTAAAACTGCGGCTACAGAAGAATCGACACCACCAGACAAAGCGCAGAGCACTTTTCTGTCGCCGACAGCGGCTTTGATCTCGGCGATCTTGCTTTGGGCAAAGCTGCTCATAGTCCAGTCGCCTTTGACGCCGCAGATCTCAAAGAGGAAGTTGGCGATCATTTTGCGGCCGAAGGGCGTGTGCTCTACTTCGGGGTGGAACTGTACGCCGTACATTTTGCGCTGGTCATTGGCCATGCCTGCAACCGGGCAGACGCTGGTATCGGCGGTGACTACAAAGCCTGCGGGAACTTCGGAAACGTAATCGGTATGGCTCATCCACGAGATGTTATGTTCTTCGATATCTTTGAACAGGATATTATTTTTATTGAGTTTTACAGCAGTTTTTCCGTATTCACGCACGTCGGCGCTTTCGACCTTGCCGCCCAGGGTCTGGGTCATAAGCTGATGGCCGTAGCAGATGCCGAGCACCGGCACGCCTAATTCAAAGACACCAGGATCGATCTTAGGGGTATCGTCGCCGTAAACGCTGTTGGGGCCGCCGGTAAAAATGATGCCCTTAGGGTTTTTAGCTTTGATTTGTTCTAAGGTATAGGTGTAAGGAACGATTTCGCAGTAAACGCCGCATTCCCTTACGCGACGTGCGATCAGCTGATTGTATTGGCCGCCGAAATCAATGACTAAGATCATTTCATGGTTTCCTGTTTGCATGTTGCTGTAAGCCTCCTCAAAATATTTCAACTAATAATATATAATATATTATCATACAATAACCGGCGTAAAATTGCAATGCAAAAGGCCCCGTACTTGCAGTACGGGGCCTTGAAATTTTGGTGAAAAGATGCAGCTGATTACATCATTCCGGGCATGCCGCCGCCCATTGGCATACCGCCCATAGGAGCAGCGCCTTCTTTAGCCGGTTTATCGGCTACGACGGATTCGGTAGTGAGGACCATAGCCGCGATGCTGGCTGCATTTTGCAGAGCGCTGCGGGTAACTTTAGTCGGGTCAACGATACCTGCTTCGATCATATCTACATATTCTTCGGTCAGGGCATTGAAGCCAAAGCTTTTGCGGGAGCGTTTGATGGTATCGACGATAACTGCGCCTTCCAAACCGGCGTTATAAGCGATTTGGCGTACAGGCTCTTCGATAGCGCGTTTAACGATTTCCACACCGGTTTTTTCGTCGCCGGTAACTTTAAGGCCAGCCAACGCAGTTTGCACTTGCAAAAATGCGGTGCCGCCACCTGCTACGATGCCTTCGGCAACTGCGGCACGGGTAGCGTTCAAAGCATCTTCAATGCGAAGTTTTTTGTCTTTCAGCTCTACTTCGGTAGCAGCGCCAACTTTGATAACGGCTACGCCGCCAGCCAGTTTAGCCAGACGTTCCTGTAATTTTTCTTTATCGAATTCGGAAGTAGTTTCGGGGATCTGGGCACGGATCTGAGCAACACGGGCAACGATTTCTTCTTTGTTGCCGCCGCCATCAACGATGGTGGTAAGTTCTTTGGTAACGCGAACCTGGCTGGCGCTGCCAAGGTCTTCCATGCTGGCGCTGTCAAGCTTACGGCCAACTTCTTCACTGATAACAGTTGCGCCGGTAAGGATAGCGATATCTTGCAGCATGGCTTTGCGGCGGTCGCCGAAGCCGGGGGCTTTAACGGCAACTGCTTTAAAGGTGCCGCGCAGTTTATTAACGACTAAGGTTGCCAGTGCTTCACCTTCAATATCTTCAGCTATGATGAGCAGTTCACGGCCACCTTGAACAACTTTTTCGAGTACGGGCATCAGATCCTGGATCATGGTGATTTTACGGTCGGTAATCAGTACCAACGGATTGTTGAGCACAGCTTCCATTTTGTCGGGATCGGTTGCCATATAGGGAGAAATGTAACCACGGTCGAATTGCATGCCTTCAACTGTTTCCAGGCAGGTTTCCATGGTTTTAGATTCTTCAACGGTGATAACGCCGTCGTCGCCTACTTTTTCCATTGCGTCTGCGATCAGGCCGCCGATTTCTTCGTCAGCAGCGGAAATAGCTGCAACTTGTGCTTTAGCTTCTTTAGTTTCAACTTTTTTAGAAACAGCCTTCAGCTCTTCAACCAAAACGTCGACTGCTTTTTGGATGCCTTTTTTAAGAACCATCGGGTTAGCACCGGCAGCTACGTTGCGCATACCTTCGCGAACCATGGCCTGTGCCAAAACAGTAGCGGTAGTGGTACCGTCGCCAGCCACGTCGTTAGTTTTGGTAGCAACTTCTTTGACCAACTGTGCGCCCATATTTTCAAACGGGTCTTCCAGTTCGATATCGCGGGCGATAGTTACGCCGTCGTTAGTGATGGTAGGAGCGCCGAATTTCTTTTCGAGCACTACGTTGCGGCCTTTAGGCCCCAGGGTAACTTTTACTGCGTCTGCTAAGGCGTTTACACCGCGCTCCAGGCTGCGGCGAGCTTCTTCATTGAATTTTATTTCTTTTGCCATTTGTAATACACTCCTTTGATTTCGCTTTATTGTAAAAAATTATTGATTACAGTACAGCCAGAACGTCGCGTTCGCTGAGGATCAAATAATCTTTGCCTTCGTATTTGAATTCGGTGCCGGAATATTTTGCAAAAACGACTTCGTCGCCTGCTTTTACTTCGGGCGCTACACGAGTGCCGTTATCGAGCACTTTGCCTTTACCTACGGCAACTACTTTACCTGTCTGCGGTTTTTCTTTGGAAGCAGTATCGGGTAAAAAGATACCACTAGAGGTTTTTTCCTCTTTTACTGTAAGTTCTACGACGATGTGATCTGCTAATGGTTTCAACATTTTCAAGTCCCCTTTCAGATGCTTATATAAATTTTTTGTTTTTATTTTGTTAGCACTCATTATTGTCGAGTGCTAATTACAATTATTATTATATCCGTTTCCCCAAAAAATGCAAGATAATTCCGGCAAAAAATTTTGACAAAAAAGTGAAAAATTCACGCAGCTCTTTTAAAAAGAGTTGCGTGAACCTGTTGCTGGGTTATTTATTATTTCCGGCTGAGGCGATCACAGCTTCGGCCAGTTCCTTGATGGAGATGCGTCTGTTCATGCTGTATTGCTGCAATTTACGGTAGGCCTCCTGCTCGCTGAAGCCGTGCGCCGTCATTAAAATACCTTTGGCACGGTCAAGCAGCTTGCGTGTTTCCAGGCTTGCTTTTAAAAGGCCCAGTTCGTCGCCCAGCGCTTTGATCTCTTCAAAACGTGAAATGGCTATCTCCATGGCGGGGAACAGCTGTTCCTCACGCACCGGTTTGACCAGATAACCCAGCACACCGGAGTTTTTTGCCTGTGCTACGATATCCTGTTGGCTATAAGCAGTAAGCAAAAGTACCGGCGCCAGATGCTCATCGGTAATGATTTTCGATGCCGTCAAGCCATCCATCTGCGGCATTTTTACGTCCATTATCACCAAATCAGGCTGCACAGCCCGGGCCAGCGCAACGGCATCTTCGCCGTTATCGGCCTCGCCTGCCACTTCATGCCCGGCATCTGTCAGCATCTCGCGGATATCCAGACGGATAAGGGCTTCGTCATCGGCCAGGACTATCTTTAGCTTGTTTTTCATCATAACCCCTCCATCTCCAGCGGTATGGTGACCATAGCACAGGTGCCTTCACCATTGGATTCCATTGTAAAAGTACCGTGCAGGTCAGCTTCCACCATCGTTTTAATGATTTTTAACCCCAGACTGGTCGGCTCGCCTAAAACAAATCCCTGCGGCAGTCCCTGCCCATCGTCGCAAATCTTTAGACAATAGCCCCCTGTGATCGCGTAAAAATCAACGTCGATCCTGCCGCTGCTGCGGCCTGCAAAGGCATGGTCGAGCGAGTTTTGCAGCAGCTCGTTAAGCACCAGCGCTATGCTGGTAGCCTTATCCGACGGCAGTAAAACATTGGCCGCACGAAAACTGGTTTGCAGTTTAAGGTTGGGATCGACCATACTGGTGATGATGGCTTCGTAAATACCCTGCGCCACTACGGCGACGTCGATCTTGCCGCTGTCCTGCTGCGACAGAAATTCGTGTACGACAGCAATGCTGTTGACCCGGTTGATGCAGTCGCGCAGTACCAGTTTTGTTTCGTCGCTTTGGGCACGGCGTGCCTGTAACCGCAGCAGACTGGTAATGGTCTGTAAATTGTTTTTTACCCGGTGGTGGATCTCGCGGATAACTACCGATTTTATCAAAAGCTCAGTGTCTTTTTTCTTCAATTCGGTAATGTCCTGCAAGATGACGATGGCCGAGGCTGCAGCCGGACGGTTGGTGACCGGTATGACCCGCATCGAAAGCAGCAGGCCCTGCATATCCAGTTCTTTACCTTCGGCGATACCTGTTTGCAGCACCATGCCTACCAGCGGCCAGTTGATTTGCAGGCTGTTGGTGCGCCTGCCTACCAGGTTCGATAGCCCCTGTACTTTAAAAATATGCCGGGCTGTACGGTTGACAGCGACGATGACCTTATCTTTATCTACGATCATCAAGCCGTCGCTGGGCAGCAGACGTCCGTAATAGCTGCTGCCTAAAATCTGCCGGCCTGTATTTTTTAAAAATTCCAGTGCAGTGGCGATAAAAATATCTTCCGGCTCGTTGGTATCAAAAGCCACGACGGCAAAGCATTTACCTTTACTATCGTGAACGGGATAGACCCGCAGATCAACAAAGATCCCCAACGAAAGCTCGCGTTTACCGGCCAGCGGCACGCCACGCTGTAAAGAACGCTGCACCAGCGGCTCTTCGCTGACGCGCAGCTCGCGCCCGGTTTTATCAGGCAGCACGCCCAAAAACTGCGTGCGGGGCAGCGACTGGTGGTAAATGTATAAAAATTTGGGATTATCATCCCAAACATACATGGTTACACAGGCGTGCGCCACATCGGCAGCAAAATCAGCGCCGACCTTCATGGAGGACAGGATATTTTTTTGTTCTACAGTCAGATTTTTTATCATGTCCCTCGTCCTCCTCTGTCTGCAATGATCGTGTTTATCCCCATAAATTCACAGCATTGTCCACATTATCCACAGACTTATGCACAGTCAAAATGGTTTTTTAGCTCTATTTTAGGGCTTTATCCCCAATATTCACAAAGTTTTTTCATTTAGTGGACACTGTTTAACCCAGTTTCAGCGATGGAACAGCGTTCAGATCCAGAGGACTTTTCTCGTTGTTTTGATACATAAAATAACCTCGACAGGCTATCATAACAGCATTATCAGTGCACAAAATCGGAGTAGGGTGCACCAAACTGGCACCGATGCGGCTTACAGCCTTGGCCAGTTCTGTTTGCAGGTGTTTGTTGGCTGAAACTCCGCCCGCCAGCACGATTTTTTTGAGGCCTGTTGCCTGAAGCGCGTGCACACTTTTTTGTACCAGCACATCGACAACGGCTTCCTGAAAAGATGCTGCTACATCGGCTTTATTGACCTGATGGCCTAACTGCTGCTCGTTGTGCAGGTAGTTGATGACTGCCGATTTGAGCCCACTGAAGCTGAATTGGTAATCTTCTTTGAGCAGTGCCCGGGGGAAATCTATGGCTTGAGGGTCGCCTCCAACCGCCAGTTTTTCGATTTCGGGGCCGCCGGGGTACTGCAAGCCCATCACACGAGCTATCTTATCAAAGGCTTCGCCTGCCGCATCGTCACGGGTCTGTCCCAACAGCTCGAAGCTGTTATAATCGACGACTTTAAGCAGCGCCGTATGGCCCCCGCTGACGACCAGGGCCATAAAGGGCGGCTCCAGTTCCTTGTCGTTCAAAAAATTAGCAAAAACATGGCCTTCCAGATGGTTGACGCCGATCAGCGGTTTATCGTTAGCCCAGGCCAAAGCCTTGGCAGCCGACAGGCCTACTAACAACGCACCGACCAGCCCCGGCCCATAAGTAACGGCAACGGCATCGATATCGTCCATAGTGACCTGCGCCTGTCGCAGCGCTTCGTCTATGACCGGCAGCACCTTTTCGATATGCTTGCGCGACGCTATTTCGGGCACCACGCCGCCGAATTTGCGGTGAATGACGATTTGGGAAGCGATGATGTTAGAAAGCACTTCACGTCCGTTTTTTACTACGGCGGCAGCAGTTTCATCACAGCTGCTTTCGATGCCTAAAATATATATATCTTTAGACATGGGGACTTCCCTCCTTATATAACCACATGATAACTGCGTTTTCATGGTTGTCTTCATAATAATTTGGACGAATGCCTTCGCTGGCAAAACCGCAGGTAAGATAAACTTTTTGTGCGGCAGTGTTGCTTTCGCGCACTTCCAGTGTTACCGCTACAGCGCCCAGCTCCCAGGCTTTATTAATCAGCGCTGCTGTCAGCCTTGTTCCCAACCCACGCTCACGCTCGCCCTGTTCGATGGCTACACGGGTGACCTGTGCTTCGCCTGCCACCAGCCAGAAACCGGCATAACCCAGCACTTTATCGTTTTCTTCCAAAACCAGATAGGTAGTTAAGCTGTTATTCAGCTCGTCCAGCCACATACTTTGGCTCCAGACATCGAAAAATGACTGTTCGTCTATTTTGCCAACAGCGGCCAGATCGGCAGCCGTCAAAGCTCTGATGTTTATCCCTGCTGTCGTTTTTCCCATAATTCCTCGGCCTCTGACCTTCTGATATAGTACGGCTCCAAGCCAAAAATATCCCCTGCTGCTTCCGGGTCATATTCGGCCTCGGCCAAAAGCGCTACCGATGCCGCCTGCGGCAGGCATAAATGCGCAGGAGCTTTTTTGCACCAGCCAGGTAACGCAGCGTCGTCAAGCTTGCGGCATTCGCCAAGCAGCAGCGCCGGCGTGCCTAAAACCGCCAGGTTTTCTAAAAGCTGCTGGCCGTCCACCACTTTAACATCCTGATGCTGGATAAGCTTACCTGCCCGCCATTCGTAAATGGCCTGATAGAAATTGCCTTTTTGGGCATCTAAAACAGGCGACAACACAAAGCCTTCCACCGGCAGATTATATGCCAGTGCTTTTAAGGTATTGACGCCGCAGACCGGCTTTTTCCAGCTGTAGGCCATGGCTTCGACCGAGGCCAACCCTATGCGCAGCCCAGTAAAAGAACCGGGGCCCAGGCTGACTGCCAAAAGATCGATCTCGCTTTTAGCTACTTTTGTGCGCGACAAAAGCTGCTCCAGCTGAGGCAATAAGCCCTCTGAATGGGTCATGCCCATATCGATCCTGTATTCTGCCAGTATCCGCCCGTCGCGGCACAGGCCTACGGCGCAGACGCTGGTTGCTGTATCAATGGCTAAAGTCAGCATGCCGCTCCACTTCCTCACACAGTTTTTCGTAACGCTCGCCGCAGGGGCTTAGCTCTACTACTCGTCCTTCAGGAACGATGGTCACATTGATGTCCAGGCTTTCTTCGGGCATCTGCTCTAAAAAATTATCGGCCCATTCGATAAGGGTAAGGCCCTTGCCGCCAACATACTCCTCGTAGCCGATGTCTTCCAGTTCTTCTTCTGTTTCGAGCCGGTACAGGTCAAAATGCCTGATCTCCATATTGCCCTGGTAGATATTTAAAATAGAAAAAGTAGGACTGCTGACATCGCTGGCAGCAACGCCCTGTGCTATAGCTATCTCGCGGCACAGGGTAGTTTTGCCGGCGCCAAGATCCCCGCACAGGCAAAAAACATCACCGCTTTTAGCAAAGCGCCCTAACAACTGCCCCAAAGCTACCATAGTTTCTACATTACCACAAAAAAATTCCATCATTCTCGCTCCCATTCCAAAAAAGCAGTACCGACTTGTGCCGATACTGCTCCTGTTTTATTTTTTTAATAAAGTAGTATTACGCTCTAAGGGGTCCAGAATGTCGGTGTGGCCTTTTAGGGACGCAATCTTCTTACCATCAACTAAGATCTGTACTTTTTTTATTTCCGGGAACTCCGTCAGTGTGTTGACTATAGCAGTAGTCAGCATCAGTTCGGTGTACGAGCCCTGCGGCAGGTCAGTTATTTCTTTGCTGAAATCCACATAAGCAATGCCGTCTTCTACTTTCATCGTTCTAACTTTTGTTCCTTTAGGAAACAGACTGACCATTTTAGCACTGTCCTGCGGTCGGCTGTTCACTAAAACATCTAAAGCCACTTCCGGCGCAGTCATTTTCCCGGCTTTACGGGTCACCTTTTCAGGCAACAGGTATTCCTCCCCGCTTGCCGGGGCCCTGTAGACTGTAACTGTTATTTCTTTATTCTCGCTTTGTGTCTGCCTGGTTTCGGGCTGCGGGTTAACCGTAGTCATAGAGTCGTCGCCACAGCCTGCTACAAACAGGCACAGCAGCAAGGTGCAAACTACTGCAAATTTCTTCAGCATATTGGCCTCCCACATCATTTAAAATAGTCCTCGATACCATCAGCGATAGCCTTGGCCAGTTTCGTCTGGAACCAATTGCTGTTCAGCAATTTTTCTTCTTTGGCGTTGGTGACGAAGGCCATTTCGATAAGCGTTGACGGCATACTGCTGCGTTTATTGACGTAGAAGTTCGCCTGGCGGATGCCCAGGTCGTCCAACCCGAAATTACTGGTCATACGCTTTTGGATAGCCGTGGCTGCCCGGGCGTCGTGACTGGTTTTTGGGTAATAATAGGACGAGAAGCCACCGACATTTTTATTAACGGAAGCGTTGATATGCAGGCTGATGAAAAGGTCGGCTTCGCTTTGCTCGGCAACATCGACACGCGCCTGCAGCTCTTGGGCGTCGGTAGCATTGGCGCTGTGGACGTCAACGTCCTTAACACGCGTCATCGACACTTTAGCGCCTTTTTTCTTCAGCAGTTCTTCAACCTTCAGTGTTATTTTTAAGGTGATATCTTTTTCTTTGGTGCCTTTAGCGCCTACGGCTCCCGGATCGCTGCCGCCATGCCCTGCATCCAGAGTGATGCGTTTGTCTTTAAGACCGCCACTGGTGCGGTAGGCAGTTTTACTGACAACGGGGGCAGTATCGGTTTTTTTAGGCGTGGTAGTGGTTTTACCGGCAGCAGGAGTTGTTTTTGCCGGTTCCTCTGCCTGGCGTTTATTAGCCATAACGTCGATCACTATCCTGTCCGGCCTTTTGGTGCCCGGATCTTTTTTTAAGGCAAAGCCTTTATAGTCCTTGCTGCCAATGGCTTTTTGCAGCGGTACTTTCAGCACGGTCTTATCGCCTGCCGTTTCCAGCCGCATTTCATTGGCCATATCACTTTTTACCTTATGGACACGGCCGACCTTGCCATTTAAAGAGGCGTCCATCGTTACCAGCATCGTATTGCCATCAAAGGTTATTTTATAACCCGTCGGCTTATCGCAGTCTATAACGAAGCGCAGCACGTTGGTCTTATCAACGCCCCAGCGAACATCTGTTATTTCAGAGGCAAAAGCCGTTAAACTAAATAACAAACAGCTTAGAAGCGCAAACAAAAAAACTATTCTCTTCTGCAAACGGCATCTCCCTTTCTCACTCATTTATAATACTTAATTTTATCATTTTCATACAAGTATTGTAAACATGCACAATTTTATATCTGCAAACTTTAGGTGAAATATTTACTCGCCCTGTTCAACCATTTTACGGGCCTGTGGCAGATAGCTGCCCAATTCTCCGGCCGCCAGGCCGACAGAGCCGCCGCTGGCAAGATCTCCCGCCGCGCCGTGCAGGTAAACACCAGCCAAAGCTGCTTCCTGCAACGAAACGCCCTGTGCCGCCAGCCCTGCGATGATACCTGTGAGCACATCACCACAGCCGCCGGTGGCCATAGCGCTGTTGCCGGTGGCATTGACGTACACGCTGCCGTCGGGGCAGCCGATGACTGTGGGAGCGCCTTTCAGCACCAGTACGGCATTCCACTCAACCGCATATTGCGCAGCCAGTTCCAACCGCCGGGCATCCACATCGTCAGGGTCCAGATCCAGCAGTCGTCCCAGTTCACCCGGATGCGGCGTTAAAACCTTAGGTGCCTGCATGGTATTTAAAATACCGGTGTAGCCCTGCAAAGCAGTCAACGCATCGGCGTCAATCACCACCGGCACTTCCATCGCCTGCAAAATTTCCCGTATCACTTCCGCCGTACTGCCAGAGGTACCTAAACCCGGCCCAATAGCGAAAACGTCGGCACGTCCCGCTTTATCCAGCACGGCTCCAGCAGCACCGCCGCCCAAAACGCCCGGCATCCGTTCGATCAGCCCTTCGACCATGACTTCGGTCAGCTTTACTGCCAGCACTTCGCGGCTGCAAAGTGGCGTCAGCAGGCTTACTAACCCGGCACCGGCCTTAACTGCCGCATTAGCACATAAAGCTGCCGCACCTGTAAATCCGGGCGAACCGGCTGCAACGACCACTCTACCTGCCTCGCCTTTATGGCAGTTGCCGCCGCGCAGCGGCAGCAGATCGCGCACGATCTCCGGCGTCAGCAAAAACTTTTTGCCTTCTGCCTGTTCTAAAAGAGTATCCGGCATACCAATATCGGCAACAATAAGCTCTCCGGCTAATTCCGCACCCGGATAGAGAAACAGCCCCGGCTTAGCCAGTGCCATCGTTACCGTAAGTTCTGCCTGTACTGCGTCCTCATCGGCCAAGCCGCTGTCGGCATCAACACCACTGGGTATATCTATAGCCAGCACGGGCACAGCCACACTGTTGATCAAACGGCAGGCACGCTGCTGATCACCGTTCAAAACACCTTTAAAGCCCGTACCTAAAATACCATCGATCAGCAGATCGGCCTGACGGCAGCTTACTTCTGCCACGTCCCAGCTGCCACGGTCATCTTTAAGGGGCAACAGCTCGATACCGCATTTGCGGCAAATGCGCAGCTGGGCGGCGGCATCGCCCACCAGCTCCTGCCACGGCGATACTAAAAACACTTTTACCCGCGCGCCCTGATTGACCAGCCAGCGGGCAGCTACAAAGCCATCGCCGCCGTTATTGCCTTTACCTGTAAAAATAACAATGTTTTTACCAAAACAATCTTCTAAAAAATCGGCAGCGGCACCTGCGACTGCCTTACCGGCATTTTCCATCAACACCATCGTAGGCAAACCAATCTGCTCAGACGCCTGCTGATCTAAAGTATGCATTTCTTTAGCGAAAACCAGTTTCATATTTATCCCTCCAATACTACCTGTGCCATAGCCAGCTCTTTGGTATGGCTTAGAGAAAGATGCAGCACGGCAACGCCGCGTTCTTCGGCCAATGCGCTAAAATAACCGCTTAAACGCAAACACGGCTTACCCATACAGTCATTATAAACTTCGATATCTATCAGCTTGCCGCCCCGCAGCCCTGTGCCAAACGCTTTCAGCACCGCTTCCTTAGCGGCGAAACGGGCCGCATAGCTGGCAAACTTCTGCATACCGCGAGCCTCGCAGTATTCCTGTTCGGTTTTTGTAAACACTCTGTCCGCGAATTTTTCCAGCGTCAGCGCCTTTTTTACCCGCTGTACTTCCGCCAGGTCGCAACCGATCCCGATGATCATAGTTTCGCCTCTTTTCCAAAAAACTTGCCCGGGAAATAAATAGTCAAACTATACCTGATATGCTTATATTATACGTCCATCCTGTCTTTTCCTGCTATTTTGCCAAATAAAAAAACTCAACGCCCTTAACGGACGCTGAGTCATTTTTTATCAGACTGTAAGCAGGCCTTTTTCCTCTAAAAATTCTGCTAAAAACTTACCGATGCGGTTAGTGAGCTTTAAACAATTTTTCAAATGGTCACGAGTGTTGAATTCATAAGGCATCAAATCCTTACACATCGTTGAGCCAAACTCTTTTTCAAACCGATCATGGAATTCTTTAGTCACTGGATAGATCTCTTTTAAAGGTTTTTCTTCAGGTGTGTTGCGTCCTATCAGTGTACTGATTACCATCGTGCAGCCGACCAACGCACCACAGAGATTACGTGCGTGACCGATACCGCCGCCAAAACCGGAGGCCAGGCGAAAAGCGTTGTCATCGATATTTACGCCTGCGTGTTTGCGAAAGGCCTCGACGATCGCTTCACTACAGTTATAGCCGCTTTTAAAAGCGTTGCCGACTTCCATACCCATTTTTTCACTGAATTCACTCATTACTCGTCCCTCCTTAATTTATCACTCGTTTTACTTAATTCTACCAGCGTTCCCTAAAGTCCTGCAAAAAAGCTTTTTGCAGTCGGCTTATTTTCTGAAATTGACATAAAAAAACAGGACGGTTTTTCCGTCCTGTCAGGGGCAAGCTCTATTAGACTTTAGTAAGCCACAAACCATGCAGGTTGCAATATTCGTAAACACCTAAAACTTTATCGTCGCCAGCCAGTGCGAATTCCGCTTCCGGTTTTGCGCCAATAGCAAGTTTTTTACGCTGCCCGCCTTGTGTGGTTTCCAGATAGATCCAGGCAATATGATGCTCTTCGGTCATCGGATGCTCTACGCTGCCAACTTTTACTTTGACAATGTTGCCTTCGATGGTGACTACCGGCAAATGTTTTTCCTGTGCAGCGTCAACGGTATTAGGTTTCAGCTCCGTCATCGGATCGCCACAGCAGACAACGTTAACGCCGCTGCTTTTGATCATCCCGATCATATTTCCGCAATGTTTACAGATGTAAAATTTCTTTTCGCCCATGGTCATTCACTCCTTAATATTTTTCACTTATTTATAGCTGCGGTCGCTGCCGCACTTAACCTAAAGCTACGTCTAAAACCATCATAATGGCAAAACCGATAATAAAGCCGATGGTGGAAAGGTCGGCACTTTCATGCTCGCCGCCGCTCTGTGATTCAGGTATCAGCTCTTCGACTACTACATACAACATCGCACCTGCTGCAAAAGCCAGCGCATAAGGTAAAATGGCTTCCATCGAAGTGACCATCGCCGCGCCTATAACGCCTGCGATAGGTTCGACCAGGCCTGACGCCTGACCGTACATAAAGCTTTTCATCCGGGAAACACCCTCGCGCCGCAGCGGTATGGATACTGCCGCGCCTTCGGGAAAGTTTTGGATACCAATACCAAGGGCCACAGCCACAGCTGCCAGCAAACCGGTATCGCTCATATTATTGGCGGCAGCACCGAAAGCAACGCCTACAGCCAGTCCTTCCGGGATATTATGCAAGGTGATAGAAAAAACCAGCAGGATACTGCGCCGCCAGTTGGTCGGAATACCTTCAACCTCGCCGTCTTTAGCAAAAAAATGCGCATGAGGCAAAATACGGTCGGCCAGCCACAAAAAAGCCGCACCCGACAAAAAACCGATAGCAGCTACCAGCCAGGGAGGCAAGCTGCTTTGCTCGGCCATTTCTATAGCAGGGGCCAGAAGCGACCAGAAGGACGCCGCCACCATGATGCCTGCCGCAAAGCCCAGCATCATATTTAAGACCCTTTTATTGATCTCTTTAAAAAAGAATACCATTGCGGCGCCCAGCGCCGTCATAAACCAGGTGAAGCCAGTCGCGATCAGTGCAAGCACGATCGGATCGTTGATCTTCATCAATGTGTCCATCGAAACAACTCCTATCCTTGTCTTTATTATAAGCTACTTCCGATATACTTTCAAGATAAAGAATTATTATCTAAATTTTGTAGTCATTTATGTTGTTTATTAAACGCACGATTAAGCAGAAAACACAAATAACCGATATCCCTGTCGGGACCCGGTTATTTGTGTTTGGAGAAATGGAATATTAAAGGGCATAACCATGGTCTGCTCTTACCATAGTCATGTCGGAGAAGTAAATTTACGCTTTAGCTAAAACGGCGCCCAATTCGCGGCAGCTTTCAATAGCCAGTTCGTCAGGTGCGCCAAAGGCCAAAAGGCCCGGAGCTACAAGCTCAGCACCGGCAGCTTGCACGCGCTGTTCCCAGTCGGTCATATAACTGCCACCCCAACCATAAGAACCAAAAAGCACCAGTTTTTTGCCTTGCAGCAACGGTTCTAAGGCAGTGAAGAACGGTTCAAATTCATATTCTTCCAGTACCTCGGCACCCATTGCACTGCACCCCAGCGCTAAAGCCGGATAAGCACCAGCCGCTTCGGCGGTGATATCGCCTACATTTTTAAGTTCTGCGGCGGCACCGATGCCTTCAGCGACGGCCTCAGCCATCAATTTAGTATTACCGGTACCGGACCAATAAATAACAGGAATCTTTTCCATAGTAAATCCTCCTTAAAAAGAAGCCGCCGCCAGATGCAGAGGCACGCCTTCGGCTACAGCCTGCAATAATCTGTCCCGGCATTTATTATATGCGTCAAACAGGCTTTGCGCTCGTTCGACATCATCATATACTTTCCAATAGCCGCTGCACTTGCAGTTACGGCCTTTGTTGGCAATAAAGCCTTTGATATCAGCCAACGGGTATCCTAAAAAGATACCTATCTCGTGGGGGAAATCGCGGCTGCAGGAAACTTTCGCACCAAGCTGACGCAGCAGCGACCGTGCCGAACCTGCTTTGTAACCGATCTCCTGTAAATATTCACTGGCTTCCTGTTCAGCAAGCAGTGCTTCAAGCTGCTGGGGCTGATAGACTAAAATCAAAGTCCTTGCAGCGCAATGGCACAACACCTCAAAAGCTATACCGCGATCGGCGAACCGTCGAGTATATTCCGCTAAAAGCGGAGACACCACCGGCATCGACGCCGTAGGGCAGCTTACAAGATTAGCAGGTTTGATACCGGCTAATGCCGGTGCACAATGAAAAGCCAGCAATTCGTCAAAGCTTGTGAATCCATGTAATTCAAACTGCATAATAACTCCTTCATAAAGTTAGTTTAGCTAACCAAACGTAGCTACCGGCAAGGCTCCGGTGTTTTTCAAAAAGTGATAAAAGAAAGAAGGGTCGAAATCACACCGCTTGGTTAGCCCCGTCTAACTTGATTTTGAGTATAGCACAAAAAATCCAAGTTAGCAATACCTAACTCGGATTTTTTATGTAAAATTTTCTGCTTTTTATTTTTGTAACAGTTCTGAAGGCTACTTACGACGCCTAAATAATTTGAACAGGTCTGTTTTTTCTTCTGACATCAGGGCATAATCAGGAGCCAGCTCCAGTGCTTTATCCCGGGCTGCTTCCAGATCATGGAACACATCCCATTTGGCGGCGTTGAGGGCTTTAACATTGCTGATGCGCAACAGGTAGGCCGGATGAAAGGTCGCTATGCAGTCAAAACCATGCTTTGTTTTGAACCATTTGCCACGATCTCTGGTAATACGCATATCGGGATTACCCAAATAGTGCAGAGCCACGCCGCCTAAAGCGACTACTACCTTCGGCTGCAATATCTCCAGTTCTTTATCCAGCCAGCGTTGGGCGCAAAAATCAGCTTCGGCGATATTGGGAGTGCGGTTGCCTTTAGGGCGGCATTTGATGACGTTAGTTGTCAAAACCCTGTCGCGGGTCATTTTAGCGGCCCACAAAGCTTTATCCAGCAGTTGTCCCGACGGCCCTATCAGGGGACAGCCAAAATCATCCTCCACCACGCCGGGGCCCTCGCCTACAAAAACTATCGGGCTATCGGCAGCGCCAAACCAGCCTACAGGGCCCTGAGCTGCTTCGCGCAGCTGGCACTGGCTGCAAACTTCTAATTCGTGCGCCAGGTTTTTCAAAGCTTCTTCTTTCATTGTCCATCACACCTAAATTATAGATTTTAAATCACAGCCGCCGCGGCGATGTGTGCAGATCGATCCTGATAAAGGGCAGGTGCTTTTTGAGTTCCTCGCGGCTTTGTTCAAGCACAAAGGTAGCGGCCTGGATATTGCCGGAAACAGGCGAAACGAAACGGGCAAAGCTGTTCATGGTAACCAGTCCGCCAGTAGCCGTAAAGACGCTCTGGTTCATATTGATATACCATTTTTCTCTGTCGTTGAGTACCCTGCCGTCGATCTCGGCTATCAAAATATAGTCCGCCCCCAAAGCCTGGGCTTTCTGGTAAAATTTTTCCATGGAAAAAACATCGTCATCATAAAGCTTTGTTTCCGTATCGACAATAATATATCTAGGCAACATCATCTGGTATTCGCTCATAATAAAGCGCTTGATATCCGGCACATAATCACGCTTGTCCACTTCACGGCTGCTGCCTATCCACACAGCCACCAAAGGCTCATTGCCTTCCAGCTTCTTCATAGGTAATTTTTCGCGCACGCCGGCAGCTTCAGCTTTATCCAATGCCGTGTAATATTCGCGCATGCTGTAATCAAAATACATGCCCATATCATGCTGAAAATCACTCAATTTTCGGGAAAGGTTATATCTATGGAAATCGCCGAACTGTTTATAGCCGCCAAAAAATGTTTGCAGACTGCCCGGCACCGGGTCGGCATTATTGGCAATGCGGCGCAGCGATATTTTATCTCCGTAAGCTTCGGCAAAAGCCGCGTTACCGATAGCAGGAGCGCCAAAGGTAGTTACAGGCACGCGCCTTTTCTCGACGCCCATACTTACCAGACGCTCTGCCAGCAGCGTTGCTACAGCACCGCCCAGGCTGTGTCCGGTCAGAATGACACGGGAATCTTTATTTTCCAAAATTTCATTGAATAATACTTCATCGATACCATCGCCGTCGACGTCAACCATTGTTTCCAGCACTGTATTTACATAATCGTTGAAGCCTTTATGCACCATCGGCACAGTTTTATCTTTCTCCGTCCGATTAGCATATTCGATGAATTCGGCCAAATTAGTACCTCCGTAAGGCACTTTGTCCGTATTCAGATTAACGATCCAGTCGCTTTTACTGGCGCTGCCGCGAAAAGCTACGATATAGACATCACCGCCGCGACGACTTTTATTTTTGGCTACGATGAAATTTGCTTCCAGCTTGCCCTTCTGTACATTATGCGGCACTATCTTCCAGCCGTAATCGCGCAGATAACCGAATTCAGGAGCATCTTCCGGAGAATATGCTCCGATACAGGCGCCTGCTGCTACCGTCGTCCAATGGGCCTGTCTGTAAGCAGCGTCAATAGCGCTTTTTTCCTCGGGCGTATATTCCTGCGCCCAGCTTCTACCAGCCGGCATAAGTACAAATACAGCCAACAGAGTATAGACTAAAAATCTTCTTAAAAAGTGCATGCCAGGCCTCCTCTCCTTCAATTTTACCGATACCATTTATAATAATTATAAATGAATCCGGTGAAAAATACAAAGAAAACGCATTTCTTTTAGAAGAAATGCGTTTAACTATCTTGGCTTCAGGCTTTTTCCAGCTTAGCCTTAAAAGAGATCTTTCGGGGCGTATCTATAGTATCGAACTGCACAAGATGCGCCGCTTTGATCAGGTCGACATCCACCACCGTACCGCATCCGAAAATACTGTGGCTTACCCGCTGGCCCACCACAAAGGTTTTTTGGTTGTCAGCATCAGTAAGATAGCGTTCGCTCAGCGCCACATAATCACGGGTCTCGGCAATCAACCCTTCCTGCGGCTCCTGAGTATAAGCCAGCAGGTCCTGATCGATATCCAGCAGAAAGCGTGAAGGATAGCGCGGCGAGCCGTCAAAATTCCTGCCTTCCGCTTCAGAAAGATACAATACTTTTTCAGCACGCGTCATGGCTACAAAGGCCAGCCTTCGTTCTTCCTCCATCCCCTGGATAGTGTCAGTCCTTTTTGAGGGAAAAACACCTTCATTCATGGCACACAGAAAAACATAGGGAAACTCCAGCCCCTTAGCCGAATGGACAGTCATCAGCTTCACTTTATCACGGTCGTCAGCAGCATCGCTGTTGGTAAACAGGGCGATATGCGACAAATAATGCTCTAATGTGCTTTCCTCACCACAAGAGGTTTCATATTCATACACCGACTGCTTGAGCTCGGCCAGATTGTCCAGCCGTTCCTGGCTGCCCGCGGTACGCAGCATTTTTTCGTAGCCGCTCTCATTTAAAAGCGCCGCTAAAACTTCCGATATCGGCCTGTCGGCATAATGGCCTGCAAACCCTTCTATCAGGCTGATGAACTGAGCCGCTTTCGTGCCTTTAAAAATATCATCGTCGATATTTTTTTGCAGCGCCGTGTACAGGCTGCATTGCTGCCTTCCCGCATATTCCTGCAGGAAACTCATTCGCCGCTCACCCAGATTACGCTTTGGTACATTAACGATCCGCATAAAAGCCAAATCATCTTTATACGCTATCATCCGCAGATAGGATAAGGCATCCTTGATCTCCATCCTGCTGAAAAACTGTACGCCACTGTAAATATTATAAGGTATTTTTTCACGCAGAAAAACCTCTTCTACGGTCCTTGTGACGTAATGGGCACGATACAAGACCGTTATCGCCCGGTAAGCAATGCCGCTGTTATGTAGCTTCTGTATCTGCTGCGCTATCCACACCGCTTCGGCTTCAGATGTAGACGCATGGTGGCACAGCACCTGCTCACCAGCGGCCAGGGTCGGCACCAGTTCTTTTTTGATGCGGTGTTTGTTTTTAGCTATCAGCGAATTGACCACGCCAATGATCTGCGGCGTCGAACGATAATTCTGCATCATCATAATTGTTTTGACAGCAGGAAAAACCTTGTCAAAATCCAGCAGGTATTTAACATTGGCCCCGCGCCAGGTATAGATAGTCTGATCGGGGTCACCGACGATAAACAAATTTTTATGGTAAGCACACAAAACGGACATCAGCTTGTATTGCAGCTCGTCGATATCCTGAAATTCGTCTATCATAATATATTCCAGCCGCTGCTGCCATTTTAGCCTGATCTCTTCATTCTGCTCAAAAATGTATAAAGAAAATTTTATCAGGTCGTTATAATCAAGGCCAAAGCATTTCTTTTCCTGATATAAATAACCATAAAAAATAATGTCGGACGGGTCGACTGCCTGCAGGTATTTTTGCCGCAGCGTATCTAAAGACATGGTAAGCATATCTAAATAATATTCCGGCTCTTTGAATATCTTCCGTATCTCGATCATGTCCCGTGCTTTGCTGAAGGTCATATTCCTGAGGGTCAGGCCGCGCTCTTCGTAAATTATTTTCAGCATGGCATCAATGTCGCTGTTATCTAAAACTAAAAAACTTTTAGGATACTGCAAAGCATAGCTGTCTTCCTGCAGGATAGACACACAGAAACCATGAAAGGTAATGATATAGCCGGTATCATTATCGCCGGTCAGATTGTGGATGCGCTGGCGCATTTCGTTAGCCGATTTATTGGTAAAGGTAACACAGAGTATATTGCCCGGCAGGATACCGATCTCATTCACCAAATAAGCAAAACGTCGTGATAATGCACGCGTTTTACCGGAACCAGCACCGGCTATAACTCTAATAAAGCCTTCGGTTGCCGTAACGGCTTCTCGCTGCGCCTCGTTAAGTCCCTGCAAAATATCTTCCACTGCTTGGCCCTCCTTCCACCGACATTTCTATTTATCCGAACTCCAGTTCTATTATATCAACAAGCTGACTTCTGCACAATATGTTTAACCAAATGTCACAAACACAAATTTCTCATAACAAAAACAGACTGTAAGTCTACAGTCTGTTTTGCTGAAAGTAATATTTTGTATGCCTTTTTACTAAAAGCAAACTGCTACATTTATTTAGCCAGGCCTTTTTCTTTAAGCCACTGTTCTAGTAAATCTGCTATTTGCTTATTATTCAAATCAGCAAAAGGAAAATGGGTATTACCCTTGATCCCTATTTCCGGCAAATGAACCACCGTCGCATCGCCGCCGTGGCGATTGACTGCCGCTGCCCACAACCGTGCCATCTCTAACCGTATCCGCCAATTATCTTTGTTCCATTCATTTGTTGGCTGGTCAGGGATATAGTCGCCGTAATAGATAACTATAGGGATCTGCGTCAACTTTTCAAAATCCTCCAAGGCTACTTCTGTAGCCGCCAGGCTGCCAAAAGGACTGGATGTAGCCAGTGGTGCAGGTACTTCACCTGTTGAGAAAATAAAACCACTGCCTGGTTCATAGGCCACAACGGCACGTACCTTAGGACTTTTTATAGCCGTCAACCAGCCTGGGCCGCCACCCTGGGAACGGGTAACTAAAACACCGTCTCCCGCTTTGTCAAAAACAGCAGCTACTGCATCGCTAACGACTATTTCATCAAAAGCCCCGGTGTTAGGCGTCATCTGGCGAAAAAATTGCTCCAACGCCTCCTGGTTTTGGGCAAACTGCACGCCTTCAAAAAAGTTGGGCCAGTTGCCAAGGCGGAAATTACTGAACCATAATTGATCTGCCGTTGCTGCAGAGAGCTGCTCTGGCACAGTCGCCTGCCCAGCCTTACCGCGCCGGGGCTGATCGATCAAATAGGTGCTGTAACCGCGGCTTAAAAATATATTTTGGAAGCCTGCCCTGCCATCCGGCGTGGTTTCCCATGTTTTGGCAGACTGACCGGCACCATGTAAAAACACCAGTGAATACTTTTTGGCGCGAACAGGTTTTTGATAAAAAACATAAGCATGATCACCATGCAGGGTTTGCCCAGCAACAACGGCAGGCTTGCTGTAATCAAAAGTACCGGCACTCTGCACAACCGTTCCCCCTGCTGCAAAACTGCCCTGCTGCGCCAGCTTTACCGGCTTTGCAAAAGCAAAGCCTATAGAGGTAAAACTCATTGCCACCAGCAGCAATGATAACTTTCTTAATACAGAAAAACGCACGTCCTCACCTCTCTTTTCGGTTACGCATCAACATTTTATAAGCGGCTGCCATAAAAGTCAGCCAATTTATCAACAAACTGGTTTACGTATTCCGGTACAAAATAAGTTTGGATATGGGTAGCGCCTTCGACTAAAAACAATTCTTTATCCTTAGTCCCGATAGCTTTGGCAAAGGCTTCTTCCGACATATACAGCGAATCGGCCTGCTTGCCTGCCATCATCAGCAGCGGCTGGTCGATAAGCTCGATCTGGTCAGTAGCGTCCCAGGTCATAAGTTCCATCAGACTGCTTGTTGTATAGGCAAAGGTCGAGTTGGGATGCCTATGGGTCTTACCGTAATACATCATCCCTTCACGATAAAGGTCATTGGTAATTTGTTGAATACCCGCTTCGGTCAGGGCATCAAAATCGACCGTACCGGAATAAGTAATTTTACCGGTGGCAACCTCTTCTACCCTAGCGTCAGCAGCCTGATGCAGACGTTCCTGTACCGTATCCAGCATGCTGTTCATATAACCGTTTCTTCTTACCTCACCAGTATTGAACATACTTAAAGTCGCAACAGCTTTAAAGCGTTTATCAGATTTTGCCGCATTTAAGGTATAGCCACCGCCGCCGCAAATTCCAAGTATACCTAAACTCTCCTGGTCGACACCGGGATATTTAGTAATGAAATCAGCCATGCCATGCAGGTCTTCCGTACGAAAGTAAGGCACGTCCACATTGCGGGGAGTTCCTTCACTTGCGCCCTGATAAGCGGCGTCAGCGGTAATGGTGATATAGCCAAGTTCGGCCAGGCGCTGGGCATAAAGGCCGGCTACCTGCTCTTTAACGCCGCCGTTAGGATGCGCCACCACTATTGCGGCATACTTTTTGTCGACGCTATAGTTTGCCGGTGTGTAAACGTTGGCAGCTATCTTCAAGCCATGCAGCTTATAATTGACAGGGCGGATATTTACCTTACCGCTGACATTTCTTGTAATAGCATTTTGATAAACCAGTCCATAACGATTCTCCGAGGCGGCTTCGGCCTCTGCCATCCCGACCGGTGCAAAGCCACAGGCCATCAATACTACGGCGGCGGCTAAAGCCGTCATTTTAAATCTTTTCATTTTTCTGCTCCTCACTTTTCTTTACTTCTATTTTTGCAGAACTTCCTGTAGAACCTTCTGTGCATTAGTGCCTGTCACACTGCCTACTTCATTGTGTAGCACCTGCACTGCCGCACGCAGTTGCTTGGGGGTTAGCCCCACGTTCATGCTGACGCGCATATGGGAAGCCAGCTGGGCATTGACGTTGCCGATACCGGCCAACGCACCAACGGTCGCCAGTTCTCTTTCCTGATAGTTCAAGATATCACGTTCAAAAATATCGCCAAAAAGATGTTCTTTTAAAAATGTGTCGATGATCGGTGCAAAATCGTAAGTCCTCCCGGCAACGGGGCGACCAACAAGTTCTGTTTGAATTTTAGTACCGATAGCTCGGCGGTCACGCCCGGGGTCTACAGGCGTAGCCTCTTTACCTACTTCGTCGCTGATGTCTGCAGCTTGGCGTTCATCGACAACAGTGATCAGGGTATTTAACCCATTTAAACTTCTGGGAAAACCGGCATAAGCATACATCTGCACTAAAACTTCTTTCAGTTCATTAATACTCATACCTCTGTCCAAAGCCGTATTCAGCGCCGTTTTTAACTGCACAAGGTCGCCTTGCGCAGTGAGCGCCGCCACGGTAACGATACTGGCCTGTCTGTCGTTCAATGTTTTTTTAGGGGCAGCTTCTGCCCCAAGAGTAATGCCCACAGCACTGATTGCCAAAGTAAGAATCAATAAATATTTTTTTAACATTTTCTCACCACCTCTTTTTATCGGGGGTACTGATCAGCATCGACTGCTTCCATCCAGGTAACACCTGCGCTACTGGCTTCAGAAACAGCAATATGGGTCATTGAGGTATCAGGCCCGGCACCATGCCAATGCTTGACACCCGGCGGGCACCACACTACGTCGCCCGGCTGCAAAACAGTCACCGGCTTGCCCCATTCCTGCGTGTAGCCGTAACCGGCAGTCACGATCAGCGACTGACCCGTCGCATGGCTGTGCCAATGCGTTCTCGCACCTGGCTCAAAACTTACCGACGCCGCATACACTTTAGATGTACCATGGGGCCGGAACAGGTTTTCTACCCAGGCCCTGCCTGTGAAGTTGGCAGCATTCGCCTGCACCGTCGCGTAAGTGCCATTTTTCGTTATGGTCTGCCCCTGCTCAGCCGCCTGTACCATCAGTCCCAGCGGCATAATCGCAGCAGTGATAACTGCAGCTGCCAAAAACATTTTCTTTGTACCTGTTAACATTGCCTCACCTCTTTAAATAATTTATTTACTTTGCCAAATTCCTTTGTTAAAATAAGCATAAGACCTCGTGTTAGCTCGAGGTCAAGCATCAGCTTTGTAACTTTTTTGAAAACTTTTATATTTATGTCCAGGTGAATAAAGGAGGCCCAACATGAACAATACTTATACCATTGGCGAGCTTGCTAAAAAAATGAACGTTTCTATCCATACTCTGCGATATTATGATAACGAAGGGCTGCTGCCTTTTGTCCAGCGCAAGGATAATGGCCAGCGTCTCTTTACCCAACGCGATTTGATTTTCCTTAACACTATCGAGTGTTTAAAATCTACAGGTATGCCACTCAAAGAAATCAAGCAGTATATCGACTGGTGTATTGAAGGCATGCCGACCGTTCCCCAGCGTTACGAGCTGTTTTTAGAACGTAAAGCCATCGTAGAAGAACAGATAGCGCAAATGCAGAAAATACTGGCTACCATAAACTATAAATGCGACTTTTATAAAAACGCCATCGAAACAGGCAATGTAGAGGTGTGCGAATCGGAACGTAAAATATTGGCAGAAAAAATTTTAGATGGCACTTTGTAAAAGCAGTTCATCAAAAACAAAAAATACCGCCACTGGTATAAAACCAGGTGCGGTATTTTTTTATGGCACTGCACAGCTGCTGGCTGCACAGAAATTGAAAAAGGCGCTACCATCAGGTAGCGCCTTGCTTTTTTGTTCACGAATCAATATATAATTAAAAAACTTTAATTGCTATATTTATTATACACGAACAACATTAGCCGCTTGTTCACCACGGTTACCTTGAACAACTTCGAATTCTACTTCTTGGCCTTCTTCAAGAGTTTTGAAACCGTCAGTTTGAATAGCGGAGAAATGAACGAATACGTCGCCACCATCTTCGCGTTCGATGAAACCATAACCTTTTTCTGCGTTAAACCATTTTACTTTGCCAGTCATTTTCTGGGCCTCCTAAAAATTACTTTAATGAGGAGCTAGAACATCTCGCTCACCAGCCCATTATAGCCTATTATTTACAATAAAGCAACTCTCTTTGGCAACTTTTTGTAATTTTTTTAATATTTTTGCAGTTATTTATTTAACTTTTGCTCAATCAAGGCTAGTTTAACACTTCTGGTCATCTTTTTGATTTCACATTCGCGCTGCAAAGCGTCTTCCTTCGTCGTCAGTTGTTCGCTGTACACCAGCTTTACAGGCCCGCGGCCTCGGGTGTACTTAGCACCTTTACCGCTGTTATGGGCAGCCAACCGTTTTTCCAAATCATTAGTCCAACCCGTGTACAGCGAATCATCCTTACAGCGGAGGATGTAGACATAGGCCGACAAGTTATTTTACGACCTCTACTTTTTCCATAACGACAGCTTCCTTCGGACGGTCGCGGAAATCAGTATCAGTAGCGCCGATCAAACGTACAACGTCCATACCTTCGACAACGCAGCCAAAAATAGCATGTTTGCCATTAAGATGCGGAGTTGGCGCCAGGGTGATGAAGAACTGGCTGCCGCCAGTATTGGGGCCAGCATTGGCCATAGAAAAAATGCCTTCATCATCATGCTTCAAGCCTTCGCCGAATTCATCATCAATTTTGTAGCCGGGGCCGCCCATACCTGTGCCGGTCGGATCGCCGCCCTGAATCATAAAGCCGTCGATAACGCGGTGGAAAATAATACCGTCATAATAGCCTTTTTCAGTCAAATCAATAAAGTTTTTAGTAGTTTTAGGTGCCTTGTCCTCAAACATCTCGGCTACAAAAACACCTTTATTGGTTGTAAATTTGATTTTTCTGTTTTCACTCATCCTGAAAACCTCCTGAATTATAAATTATTTTTAGCAAACAACGCTTTTTGGATAGCGTCAACCAGCAAATAAACACCTACGCCGATACCCGCCATCCAGGCCGGGGTAAGTGCGGCAGCCTGCGAATCGCCGTGCACCCACGGCACCGCAAAGCCGATCATCAGAAAAACGCCCTGCGCGACCTGCAAACGCTGCGGGATGATGCGCTTGCCGTCCTTATCACCTTTAGCTTCGGTTATGGACGCCATGCGGATATCGGGCAGGAACAAAATAAAACAGATCGCCATCAGATAAATATAGATCATCGACAGGCTATGGGCTTTCGCAGTAGTATCAGCCATCGCCGTTACAGCAAAGGCCAGGCCTCCCAGATACAGGCTGCGGTAATAGCCGCCTTTGATCTGGCTTTCGATGATATAGGCAGTACCTGTCAGCACAGGATAGAGCCAGTAGCCGTCTTTGCCCAGCCAATAGGCAATAACTATCAACAGCACATTATCGCCGAGCTTATGCCGCGAACCGGAAGTGCGGTTGAGCAGCCGCAGGATGAACAGCAGCCACAGTAAAACCAGCACGTTACCTTCACCCAAAGTCAGCACTGCCACAATGCTTAAGCCACCGCCGATGATACCGCCCAGCTTACGGTCAGGGTCAAGTTCCTGCGCTATCAGCCAGGAAAAGAAAAAGGCTGCGGCCGTATTGATACCAAAATAAACGGCAGCTTCAGTATCAGCTCCACCCATTGTTTTCCAAACAGTTGCCGCTACCGAAGTCAAAATAGTACAGATAAGTGCGATCCTGGTTATGCCGTCGCTGAAGTCGATCGGGCGGCCAAGACCGAAAACCCCACCTTCCGTCAGCGAGGTCGTCGCGTTAGAATATTTATTGTCTTTTTTTCCCATGCTTTCATCCCTTACCTTACAGATTTTATTATATCTTTATTAGTTTAACATAACTGCAGGCAGTCTGCGACTGCCTGCGAAATTTTTTTAAAATATTTTTGTCAATTCTGCCAGGGTCAAAGCAAAAGCAGTAGTTCTGGGAACCGCCGTTTTTAAATCAACAGATTCGTGATCTGTATGTTCGTCATAGTTTTCAACGCCTAAAGCATCTAAGGTAGGAATATATTTCGCCGTCCTGTTTCCGTCAGTCAATCCGCCTGCTACCCATTCGGTGACCTTGCCGCCAAATTCTTCGCTGACGATGCTGCTGTAAACGTCGATCATTTTTTGTACCTGAGCTGTTTTTTCCATGGGGCCGGTAACGATGCCGCCAGTGATCTCGACTTTAGTACCTGCGATAACTGTCTTATCTGCCAGCGCCTTGATCTCGCCGTCCAGCCGTTGCTGCTCGGCGACCGAGAAACAGCGGACATTGACTTCGCAGTAAGCGTCGCCGGGAATAACGCTGATCTTATCGTTAGTAGAGCCGATAACACCTACGTTGACAGTGTTTTCGGGAATGAACTGCCCCGAATCAACGATGCCGCGTTCAGCCAAAGCTTTAGCCGTAAAATCGGCCGGGGCTCCAGGCATGGGGCTGGCCAATTTATGCAGCTCGGTAATGGTGTAAGCCAGCTGGTGAATGGCGTTGGCACAATGCTGGGAAGCATTGCCGTGATGCCCGCCGATACCGGTGACCTTGACTATATATTTGGCATTGCCCTTACGCTGGGTCACGATACCCCAGTTAGGACGTGCTACATCCATGATAACCGCAAAATCAGCCTGCTGCGAGAGCTCGGCTACAATATCTTCCGCCATGGGCGAGCCGCCTTCTTCTTCGCCGTTGGTATAGTAAATTATTTCTTTAAAATCGGTAAAACCCGCTTCCTTTAAGGCCTGTAAGCCGTAGATAACTTCTACCACAGTCGCCTTGTCGTCACCAACGCCGGAACCCCATGCGAAACCGTTGGCATCAACTTTAAACGGACGTTTGGCCGCTTCGCCGCGGTTAAAGACCGTGTCCACATGGGCTACCAGCAAAATGCGCAGCTTGCCAGTTCCCTGCAAGCGCGAGATGAGATGGCAGGCCCGGTCATTATAACGAAATTCGGTCGTCGCGCCCAGCGCTTCCATTTTAGCTGCTACAAATTTATTGGCAGCTTCCGTGCCTTCACGATCACCGTTACCGGAATCGATATTAGTCAGAGTTTCCAGATCTTTGACATAAGCGTCATATTGACGCGCCAGATAAGTCTTGATTTTTTCTTTCATGGTTAAACTCCTTTCAAGAATTCAGATAGCTTTTATATTCGCCGAATACTGTGTTTTTTCCTGCCGCGGGGCAAATTAAAAAGGGAGCCGCCAATGCAGCTCCCCAAGTAATAGACTCTTTTTAAGAACGATCAAACGATTTTTTCACCATGATAGGTTTCACCGTCGATATCCGGCATGATTTGATGGCGTTTGCTCCACAAATCTTTGTATTTGACTGCCTGGGCATGGATGTTTTCCAGGTTGCTTTCATCAAGGTTTTTGATAATTTTAGCAGGGATACCTGCTACCAGCGAAAACGGCGGTACTTTAGTACCTTTGGTAACTACGGCACCAGCAGCGACGATAGAGCCGTGGCCAATAACGCTACCGTCAAGTACGGTAGAACCCATGCCGATCAGGCAATGGTCTTCAACGGTACAGGCATGCAGGATAGCGCCATGACCGACGGTAACAAAGTCACCAACGATGCAGGCATAATCATCAGCTACATGCAGGCAGCAGTTGTCTTGAATATTACTGTAACGGCCAACTTCGATACGATTGACGTCGCCGCGGATGGTAACATTGAACCAGGCACTGCTGTATTCTTTCATTTCTACTTTACCGATAATATCGGCACTTTCAAAAGCATGCGCTTTTTTGTCGATTTTGGGCATTTGCCCTTCAAATTCTTTTAACATATAACTCACTCACTTTCATGTGATAATCGATACCAGTTACTATACCTTTATTATTTATCCAAACTAATTTTTAGTCAAGAGCAGGCAACTGTAAATTAACTAAAGTTTCATAATGTAAGTTTTTAAATCAGGCTTCAGAAGTATTCTTGACCTTGGTCTGATAAGTATAGAAACCCGTACTCAGCAGAATAATGCCGGTCAGCACCAAAATATGGCGCGTCAGCATAAATTCACCCAAAGCGCCGCCCAGCAGCGGCCCTACCACTCCGCCAAACTGCTGCGCCGAAGTGACCAGGCCAAAGGCCTTACCGCGCATCGACGGATGAGTGACTTCGACCAGCTTGGCATTGATATTCGGCACTGCTCCAGACAGGAACAGGCCATAAATAAACTGGATCCCGGCAAACTGCCAGATATCCCGGATAAAGATTTGAAAAAGATTGATCGTGCCGGCACAGACCAGAACAAAGCTTAAAATCCTGGTATAACCGCGCTTTTGGCCCTGATTGCCCCAAAACGGTGCCGCAATGATACCGGCGATACCAGCCAGCGAGAAAATGATGCCCGCCGCCTTGATGACCGATTCATCCATCCGGCCCATCAAATGTGAAACATACAGCGTTACCAGCGGCTGAATGAGCATAGTGCAAACCTGCACCAGAAAGAACAACGACATCACGTAGATCAGGCCTTTATTTTGCAGCGAGTCCTTCAGATCCTGCCACAGATTGATCTTGACCTTAGCCAATTCAGGCGCATGAGGGATATCGCGAACATAAAACACTACCATCAGCGTCGCAAAAGCCAAACACAGGCTGGCAACAAAAAACGACATGCGCATCCCGAACCAGGCACTTAAATAGCCGCCCATCATTGGCCCTAAAATCGTACCGCTAGCCACCGCAGTCTGCATCAAACCCATGCCCCAGCCCATACTGCTTTCCGGCAAGGTAGACGATACCAGTGACATAGAAGCAGGCACAAAGCCGCTGATAAACCCGGTCAAGGCACGCACAGCTAAAAGCTGTTCCGGAGTTTGTGAAACACCGGCCAGCCAATAAGTCATAGCCAAACCAAAGCCGGCTCTGATCGCCATCCGACGCTGCCCGACCTTATCAGCCCTCGCGCCCCAATAAGGCGCCATGATAGCCGCGCCCAGAAAGGTTATCGCATAGACCAACCCGCTCCAAAAATTAACGTCGTTACTATCGACGTGTAATTCCTGCAGCAAAAAAACAGGTAAAAACGGCACTACCATCGTATAGCTGGCGCAGGCAAAAAACACACCGCCCCATAAGACAGCCAGATTGCGCTGCCAGCTTATCGCCCCTGAGCCTCTTTCATCTAACAAGGACATCTACTCATCTCCAAATCAACTATTATAACTTGATTATAACATAGGCTTTACATAAAAAAAACTCATTTGCTGCTTTTGGCTGCCCAGGCGCTATTCATCAGCAGCTTGTATTTTTTTTCACCGCCACTAATCCGGGCAATGACTTTTCAGCCTTTTTCTTGTATAATATTGTATATATTATTTACAAAATCATTTACTTTACCTAAGAAAGGGAGTACGTCAGTGAACGGATTTGAAAAACAGGAGCTGGAAACTCAGGGCATGATGAGCAAGCTCTTCGGCAGTAAGCCCAGCACTAACGCCTTAATTGAAATAAACAATTTTTTAGCCGATAATGCTAAGGCTACTGACCTTACAGCAGAACTGGTCCAGGGCTTTATTAAAGCCTGGGGCGCAAAGTTTGACAGCAGTAACATTGAAAACCGCAGCAGTATGTACCGCAAGGTTGCCGATCATGTTTATCTGTCGGCCCAAAGCAAAGACGATGCCGTCTTTAACGAAGCACAACATTTGGCCTCTGTTTTGGAATTGCCCGAAAATTTACAACGGCTGGCTGACAAGGGTGCCAAAAAGGTTGCGTACTTTGCCCGCTGCCGCAAACTCATCAGTGGCGAAGAACCTTTAAGCATCGGCGAGATCAACACTGTCTTTGGCTACGATTACGAAGACGGCTACGATATCCGCACGCAGGTTTTCCACGACTACTTCAATAAAAAATTCGACGACATCGCCGAAGCCAAGCGTTTCAGCCCCGATGATGAACAGGCACTGCGCGACATCTGTACCAAGCTGGATATCCCTTACGAATTTAAACCCAATATCCAAAACGCACTCGATAAATACCGTTATTTATGGTCTGCCGAAAATTCACCTTTGGGTGATATCCAGGTCGACTTTCCTCTGAACGAAGGCGAGATCTGCCATGCGGCTGCACAGCAGGCCGGTTATTGCGAACACAAAACCGTTGAAAAAGAAGACAATTATTTTGAACTGACACGCAAATTAGAGATCGACGAAACCATCTCTTTCAAAGGCGAAAAAATCGAATATCCCCGCTTTACCGAAGAAGTAACGGCCGTCGTCGACGTTGGCTACCTTTTTTTCACTAACCAGCGGGTCATTTACCTCAGTAATAAGCTGGCGAAGATCATTGATCTGAACGAACTGGAAGCAGCCGATCTCTCCGTTAACATCATCTACTTTTACCAAAAGGACGGTTCCGTTATGGCCATCAAATTCAATGATGATGTGGCGGAAGTTATGTTCGCTATCTTCAAACGCATTTTGAGCGAACGTCAGTAAGTTTTATTAAAGGAGTTATTATCATGCAGGAACAGATCCGTTTCGTCACCTTTAATGACATTCCTCGGATTTTAGAAATTTATACACCTTATATTACCGATACGACCATCTCTTTTGAATACGAACCACCCAGCCTGGAAGAATTTACAGCCCGCGTTCAAACCACCAGCAGTAAATATCCTTATCTGGTCTACGAACGCGACAGCGTTATTTTAGGTTTCGCCTATGGTTCACCCTATCAGGAACGTATCGCTTACAACTTCGACGCCGACCTTTCTGTTTATCTGGCACCTGAAGCTCAAAAGGGTGGTATCGGCCGCAAGCTGTACACCTGCCTTTTAGACCTGCTGCAAAAACAGGGCTTTTACAATGTTTACGCCTGCATCACAGCCACCAATCAGCGCAGTATCGATTTCCACAAGTCGCTGGGTTTCCGTGATCTGGGGGCGCATCCGCGGGCCGGCTATAAGTTCGACCAATGGCTGGATATCGTCTGGATGGATAAACAGTTGCCACAGGCAAGCGACTTACCCCAGCCCCTCAAACCAATCACAGCTTTTAACAACGACGACATTTTAAAGCTTTTTTGAGCATACAAAAAGGAGTACATCTTTCGATGTACTCCTTTTACTTTTCAACTTAGAAATAATCAAGTTCGCGTTCGCAGATAGCGCCGGTGACCGGGTCTAATTTCAATTCGCCGTCAAATCTGTCAGTCAGGAAATCAGCTTCATAATAAATATTGTTGCCGTCTTTGCCCTGGCTGATGATGATCTCATAAGCGCCAGGATAATTTTGCAGAACGATCTGTTCGATATCTTCAGGTGTTTTAGTTACCATAGTGCTGCCCATAACGAAGGTAGCACCTTTGACTTCGATCTCATCAACTTTAGAAGTTGCGGTGTTTACTTCGACAACGTAACGCTCTAAGGTGTTCGGATCTTTAAACGTAATGATACTGTTACCTCCATCTACATTATAGCCAAGCAACTCGCAAGCTGCCGGTATCTCGGCCTTAGCCGCATTGATAGCCGCCATACTTTGATTTACCTGGGTAGGAGCCGCAGCTGATGCGATAGATGTAAAAGCCAGCATCATCAATGCGCCTAATGTTAACAAAAGATTCTTGAATTTCATAAAGTCCACTTCCTTAAATATTTTTTGCATTTCTGCTTACGTATTTAATTATAGGACTTTCTGCCGCAACACGCCGTTATATAATCTTACTTAATCAACGAAGATAATTTTTTAAGATTTTAAAAATTCGGGCAAGTTTTTCGCTTTCTTTAAAATAAAAAAAGCCTTACGATAATTCGCAAGGCTTAAAGTCTTTGTTTGGTGCGGTTGGTGGGATTTGAACCCACACGGGTCTCCCCGCCACCCCCTCAAGATGGTGCGTCTGCCGTTCCGCCACAACCGCGTTGGGGTAAGTGATTTAGTGCTAAAAATAAAAATGGTGCGGTAGAGAGGACTTGAACCTCCACGGGGTTGCCCCCACTAGCTCCTGAGGCTAGCGCGTCTGCCGTTCCGCCACTACCGCATTTCAATTGCCTAAATCAGCAACATTGATATGATAGCACACTATCACAACTCCGTCAATAGTTTTTTAATCTATTTTTATATAATTTGTAATATTCATCGCGGTCATACAACACTTTTTTTACATATTCACGTGTGTCGCTGTACGGAATATCCTCGATCCGATTGAAATCATAATCCCAGCCGTTCTCCTGCATCCAGGCCTTAGTATTGCCCCGGCCAGCATTGTAGGCGATCATCATCAACACCCAGTTGCGCTGGAATTCATATTCCAACTCACCCAGATACCAGCAGCCTAAGCGAATGTTGGCGTCGGTACGGTATAAATCGTCAGGCGCAAAATTTTTGATGCCCATCTGCTCAGCGATCCACTCGCCTGTATCGGGCATGATCTGCATCAAACCAATCGCGCCGACCTTGGAGACGGCTTTACGGTCAAAATTACTTTCGTTTTTGATAACTGCCGCCACCAAAAATGGGTCGATTTTATTTTTGCCGCTGTATTCTAAAATCTCGCCCTGATAGGGCCACATATAAACAAACCGCATTTGTACTTCGTCAGACGTCCAGATTTTCCAGCCCAACAACGAAACTGCGCACAACAAAATCAGCACGAACCAAATTTTGCGGCTGTTGTTTTTCTTTTTTCGACGTCTGCCCAAGCTTAATCCTCCATCTGTAATACTTTTTTCCACGCGTTTTTCACGGCCAGCTCGATTACTTCCAGACTGCCGCTGTTATCAAGGATCAGGTCTGCATAAGGTTTCTTATCTGCCAAGGTCATCTGCGACGCGATACGTGCCTTTACTTCCTGCTCCGTCATCCCGCTGCGAGCCATTGCACGCTCGATCTGTGTTTTTTCATCGACTGCTACCAGCCAGAGCAGATCCACTTCTCGATACCAGCCGCCTTCGATCAGCAGAGGCACATCTAAAACTACTGCCGCCAACCCTTTTTGGCTGGCCTGCTCCAAAAACACCTTTGCTTCCTGACGCACATAAGCGTGGACGATACTTTCCAATTTTTTTAAAGCAGCTTTGTCCTCAAACACCAGCCGTGAAAGTTTGGCCCGGTCCAATTCGCCGCCGGCCGTCAGATACTCTGCACCAAATGCAGCAATCACCTGCCGCAGGCCCTGTGATCCTTTAGCAACAGCCTCCCTGCTCACAGCATCGGCGTCAAATATTTCAGCGCCCAAACGGCGCAAAATGTCTGCTACGGTGCTTTTTCCCGAGGCAATGCCACCTGTTAAGCCAATGATCTTCATTTCAGCCTCACTTAATGCTGGCAGTTAGCGCAGTAGGTAGTGCCTCTGCCGCCAACCTTAGTTGTAACCAAAGCTTCGCCGCAGGTTTTGCAGGCTTCGCCGCCGCGGCCATATACCAGCAAATGATTTTGATTGTCGCCTTTATTACCTTCGCCGTCTTTATAATCGCGGAAGGTGGTGCCACGGTTAGCAATGCCCTGAGCGATAACTTTATTGGCAGCTTCGTGCAGCGCCTCTATTTCCTCACGGGTCAACGTGTTGGCGATGCGCGTCGGTAAAATTCCCGCCAGCGCCAGGCATTCGTCGGCATAAATATTGCCTAATCCTGCAATAACGGTCTGGTCAAGGATCAAGGTTTTGATCGGTTTCCGGCTCTTTGCCGCAACAGGAGCCAGATATTCAGGATTAAAGCCCACGGTCAGCGGTTCCGGCCCTAGTGTCTCGTAGCCTGCGATATAACAGTCGGCATCGGTCACTAAATACAGGGTGCCAAAAGTCCTGATATCGCAAAACCACATCGTTACGCCGTCAGTCAACTCAAATTTTATCTTGGCATAAGCCGGCGGCTCCAACTTACTGCTTTGCGCCACAAGAGAACCGGTCATGCGCAGATGCACGATCAGCTTCTGGTCGCTGCCGGTTTGTAGCACCAGATATTTACCACGGCGGCAAACGTCTTCTATCGTCCGCCCGGTCAGCCCTTTAATAAACTGCTCCGGCGTCGGATGCTTGATAAGCCTGTCTAAATATATTTCAACTTTAGTGATTTTTTTCCCTTTGATATGTGGCAGCAAGGTTTTTCTGACCTGCTCCACCTCCGGTAATTCCGGCATGGCAATCCCTCCTATTTGGTCTGCGCCCAGTTTTTGCCCCAGGCAACGTCAGCAGTCAGCGGAACGCTCAGCACAGCGGCAGCTTCCATAGCTTTCTTTACCAGCCCGGCCACAAGTTCCCGCTCTGCTTCCACCACTTCCAGCACCAATTCATCGTGTACCTGCAGCAAAATGCGGCTCTTGACTCCGGCTTCCGCCAGTGCCTGTTCCACATTCAGCATCGCTATTTTGATAATATCGGCGGCAGTGCCCTGGATTGGCGTATTGATAGCTGTGCGCTCCGCAAAGCTGCGCAGATTGAAATTGCTGTGCCTGATATCAGGCAGATAACGTCTGCGCCCAAACATCGTCGCTACATAACCCTGCTGCCGGGCGTGTTTGACTGTGTCGTCCATATATTGTTTGACCCCGGTATAGCGGGCAAAATAACTTTTGATGTAATCGGCAGCCTCACCGCGGCTGATATCCAGCTGCTTGGCCAGCCCAAAATCGCTGATGCCATAAACGATACCGAAATTAACAGCCTTCGCCCGGGTACGCATCATCGAATCGACCTCTGCCAGCGGTACACCGAATACCTCGGCGGCAGTGCGGGCGTGTACATCCTGACCATGCAGGAAGGATTCCAGCAGCAGCTTGTCCTGCGCCATGTGCGCCAATACCCTCAGTTCTACCTGCGAATAATCACAGGCCATCAGCCAGTCGTAGCCTTCGCCGGGAATAAATATCTCGCGGATACGTTTGCCTATCTCGGTCCGCACCGGGATATTCTGCAAATTTGGGTCGGTGCTTGATAACCGTCCTGTTGCTGTAACTGTCTGCTGAAAATGAGTATGTATACGGCCCGTCACCGGATTGATCAGCGGGCGCAGCCCTTCCAAATAGGTAGAGTGCAGCTTGGTCAGCTTGCGGTGCTCCAGGATAGTTTTTATCAGCGGGTGCTCACCTTCCAGCTGTTCCAAAACAGAAACGTCGGTAGAATAACCTGTCTTAGTCTTTTTAATGACCGGCAGTCCCAGTTTTTCAAACAACAGAACGCCTAATTGCTTCGGCGACTTCAGGTTAAAGCTTTCGCCTGCCTGTTCCTCTGCCAAAATCTCCAACGCTTTGATCTGGACAGCCATTTCCGTAGTGATGCTTTGCAGCAGCTTGACATCGGGTTTGATGCCAGCCAGCTCCATTTTCGCCAACACCTCGGACAGCGGCAGCTCCATTTCCTGATACAGCTTTACCAGTTCATACTCCTGCAGTTTCTGTTCTATTATCGGCAGCAAGGCTTGCAGGTCGGCCACGTTACCGCCGCTATTAGCAACCAGATAACGCTCCGTCACCGCTTTTAAATTATATGAGCTACGCCCAGGCTCTATTAAATAGGCGGCAATACTGATATCTTCCACGATACCGGCAGCTTTTTTACCCAGGCACAGGCAGGTCTTATAAATCTCCTTGCTGTCGCAGGTAGCTTTAAGCTGACTTGCGTCGGCCAGCCACTCGTAAAACAGGTTCCAGGCGCCGCTGCCTTCACGCAACTCATGAATCTTTTCATCAAAAAAAATCTCAACCGCCGTAAAATGCAGTTGGGGCAGTTCGCCGCCGCATGTTGCCATAAAAGGTATCACTGCCTGATTTTGACGCAGGCTTGCAAAAAAAGCTTCGCCCTGCTCCGCAGTTTCCAGCACCTCTGTCGCCACGCTGACAGCTTCCACACTCACACTCTCACCAAAAAGGTCAAAGGTGCCGTCGCTGCCGCCCAAAATCGTCTGGAAACGCTCGTGCAGATTCCTGAATTCCAGCTCCTGCATCAAAGGACGCGCCGCGTCAGACATCGATTTTAATTCATATTTATCAAGTTCAAGCTCAACGGGAACTTCCGTAAAAATAGTTGCCAGCTTTTTAGAAAGCAGCGCAGCCTCTTTGTTGTCCGCCAGCTTTTCTTTTAAGCTTTTACCGCTGATCTGGTCGATATTTTCTAAAACATTCTCCACACTGCCATATTCGCCAATCAGCTTTAAAGCAGTTTTGGGGCCAACTCCCGGCACACCGGGAATATTGTCGGAGCTGTCACCCATCAGGCCTTTCAGGTCGATCAGCTGCTTCGGCTCCAGGCCCTCATAATCTTCGGCAAAGGCCGCTACATCATAAGTCTTAATATCCGAGATGCCGCGCTTGGTAAAATAAACCTTTACCCGCTCATCCAAAAGCTGCAGTTCATCCTTATCGCCAGTCACAATAATGATTTCGGCTTCCTTGGGTGCATGTACGGCAAAGGTGCCGATAATATCGTCGGCTTCATAACCGTCAGTTTCTAAAACCGTGATGTTCATGGCCTCTAACAAACGGCGTGCCAGTGGAAACTGCTCGCTCAGTTCGCTGGGTGTTGGCTTGCGCTGACCTTTATAATCGGCAAACAGCTCCGTGCGGAAAGTCTTGCGCGATTTGTCAAAAGCTACCGCCAGCCATTTCGGCTTAACATCGCCTAAAAGCTTCGCCAGCATATTACAAAAACCGTAGACAGCCCCCGTATTCACACCCTGTTTGGTAGTTAATGGCGGCAAAGCAAAAAAAGCCCTATGGATCAGGCTGCTACCGTCAATAACTAAAAATTTATCAGCCATTTTTTCACCACTTTCCTCAAACGTTCCAATTATTCTGCTCATATTTAAATATTATACCATATTTGTACCTGCCTTATGTGAAACAACCGTAAAAAATCATTGCGCGGAATAATAAAAAACAGCCTCTACCTTAAGTAAAAGCTGCCTTAATATTACTTCATCAATTTGGGATATGCTTGCCGCAAGTCGACGATATGATAAACGTAAATAGTATTTTCTATCCGACGATAAATACAATCATATTTACCCACTTCCAACAGCAAATATTTTTGCTCATTCAATCTGCGCAGCGGCGTTGCCTTCCCCAACATCGAAAACCCCTGCAACTCCTTCAAGCGCCGGATGATCTCACAAGTAATCGTATACGCAGCCATCCGTGAACCCTGCCGGCTGTAACCATATCCTATTTCCAATAAATCATACCAGGCCCGCGGTAATAACTTCAGCGCCGGCCGCCCGGAATATTCACTCAACAAATTTCGCCTTCAATCTGGCGATAGACTCGTCCCCATCTACTGCTTCTTCAACGTCCTTCTGCCTGCCTGTTTCGGCCTGCATGACTGTGTTATAAAGCATAAGCTGCTCCTCACGTTTTTCAAACGTGCTGATGCTCATTACCACTAAATCCCCCACACCACGTTTGGTAAGGTAAATAATTTCTCCTCCGCGGTGCGCATATTCTGAAATCAGCTTGTAGTTGTTGCGCATCACCGTCGACGGCTTGATAATCATTTCAAGACCCCTTTCCATAACATCGTTATACTATACACCCTCACAAATAATTTATCAAGCAAGGAGTTAGTTTTTACAAAGCAATAAATAAGCCCTGGCTGCTTTAAAAACAGTCAGGGCTATCAAAATCAAACTATTCTTCTATTTTTTCTCGCCGCTTTCGGTTTCATACGGCCAGCCGCTCATACTGCCTTCCAGGCTCTGTACATTTTTATACCCCAAAGCCCGCAGCATGGTTTCCGCTTCATAACCACGCAGATTGATCTGGCACGAGCAGACCAGCTTGGCATCCTTATCAGGCAGGGCAGTCTCAGCCCCGCCGCGGATAGTACCCAGCGGCAGATTGATCATATTAGTGCAGCCCGCGATACGGTTAGCTTTAAACTCGCCGGGCGAACGCACATCGACCAAAGTATATTCGTCGTTTTTACGCAGTTCTTTAAAATCCTTGGGATTGATGCTGCGCAAACGTCCTTCTATTTTATTCATCAACACGTTGGCCGCCGTAGCGATATTGTCTATCGGCCCGTTAAAGGGCGGTGCATAGGCAAAATCAATATTGCTTAAATCCTCCAGCGTAGCGCCAAAGGTCAGCGCCGTTGCCAAAGCATCAACCCGTTTATCCACGCCGTCGGTGCCAACTACCTGTGCGCCGATGACCTTCTGGGTCTTAACATCTGCCAACAGCTTAACGATCACCCGCTGCGCGCCCGGCATATAACCCAGTCGGTCGAATCCCGGCACTACTACCGATGCAAATTCGATGCCTGCCGCTGTAGCTGTACGCTCGTTCAAGCCAGTGCTGCCAGCCTGCCAGTTCAGTATCTGGCAAATGCCCGTACCCAAAACGCCGGGATATTTAACGCCGTCGCCGCAGATATTATCAGCGATGACACGGCCATGCTTATTAGCCGTCGAACCCATCGGCGCGAACATTTTGCCTTTGGTCAAAATATTAGTATTTTCTGCACAGTCGCCACCGGCATAGATCGCCGGGTCGCTGGTCTGCAAATATTCGTTGACGGCAATAGCGCCGCTGGGGCCAATATCCAGCCCTGCGTCCTTAGCCAGCTCCGTATTGGGGCGCACTCCTACGGCTACGATCACCAGCTGCGCCGGTATCGTCCGCTTATCAGTCTTAACGGCTGTTACACGTCCGTCCTTGCCCTCAAAGCCCATGGTTTTTTCGCCCAAATACAGCTTAATGCCAGCTTTTTCTACCGGCTTCTTCACCAGGTCTGCTATTTCCAGATCCAGCATCTGTGGCAAAATGCGATCCTGCATCTCGACGATGTTCACCGTCAGGCCCTGCTTATGGAAAGCCTCGGCCAGCTCCATGCCGATCAGCCCGGCACCAACGATAACTACATCGGTCACCTTATAGGCTTCCATTTCCTCTTTCACCATCAGTGTCTCCCAGGGGAACCAGAAGTTATGGATACCGCCCAACTCTGCACCCGGAACAGGCAGTCGCACGGGCGTTGAGCCTGTCCCCAGTACCAATACATCGTAAGCCATTTCCTTCTGGGTGCCACTGGCCTTATCCAGCACCGTCACCATTTTTTTCGTTCGGTCTATTTTCAGCGCTTCATGTCCGGTCAGCACATCAAAGCCCTTCACATTTTTAAAGAACTCCGCATCACGGGCAAAGCCCTGCGGCGTATGGGTAAAGCTGGTAAAATCCTTCACGTCGCCACCGATGTAATAAGGGAACCCGCATGCGCCGTAGCTTACCTGCGGGCCACGCTCCAACACAGTTATCTGTACGTCCTTATCTCTGCGGCGCAGGCGCGAGGCCGTTTTCATACCGGCAGCAACACCACCGATGATCAATACCTTTTTCGACATTCTGATCACTCCTTCCAAAATAGAATACTTCTTATATCTTCATTATATACGCAAACAGGGCCGCGTTCAATGAACACAGCCCTGTTTTGAAAAAATCTTTAGTTATTTAATGCTCAGGCCGACTTCTCCAGGTCGATAGCACCGTCTTTCAGCACTACGCGCACAGTTTCGCCGCTCTTGATCTCGCCGCTGACGATTTTTTTACCCAGCAGGTTTTCTACTGTATGTACAATCAAGCGTTTCAGCGGACGGGCGCCAAAGGCAGGATCGAACCCGGCATCTGCCAGATAGGCCACCGCCTCATCGCTCCAGGTCAAAGTCAGATCCAGCTGTTTTTCCAGTCTTTCATCCAACTCTTGCAAAATCATCTTCACGATGTCGTTGATCTGCTCTCTTTCCAAAGCTTTAAAAACCACGATATCGTCCACACGGTTCAGGAACTCGGGACGGAAGAACTGCATCAGCAGCCCCTGGATATCGTCACGGGTGACCTGCCCCTGTTTCTTCATGATTTCGGCCGAGCCCAGATTGCTGGTCATAATGATCAGCGTGTTTTTAAAGTCCACGTTACGGCCCTGTCCATCGGTCAAACGGCCATCGTCCAGCACTTGCAGCAGTACGTTGAACACATCGGCGTGTGCCTTTTCGATCTCATCCAGCAAAATTACCGAATAAGGATGGCGGCGTACCGCCTCGGTCAGCTGACCACCCTCGTCGTAACCAACATAACCCGGAGGCGCGCCGATCAAACGGGAAACAGTATGCTTCTCCATATATTCGCTCATGTCGATACGGATCATATTACGCTCGTCGTCGAACAAAATCTCGGCCAGCGCTTTGGCCAGCTCAGTTTTACCTACACCGGTAGGCCCCAGGAAAATAAAGGAGCCAATAGGTCGGCTGGGATCCTTAATGCCGGCACGGGCACGAACAACAGCTTCGCTGACGGCCTTAACAGCATCATCCTGACCAACTACCCGCTGATGCAGGATATCCTCCAAATGCACCAGCTTCTCGCGCTCGCCGCCGTTCAGCCGTGTGACTGGGATACCGGTCCAGGTGCTGACAACCTTGGCAATATCCTCTTCGTCCACTTCTTCCTTCAGCAGCACGTTATCCTGCTCGTTTTTATTGTGGGCCTCCACTTCGGACAATTCTTTTTCCAAAGCAGGCAAACGGCCGTATTTCAATTCAGCCAGCTTATTCAGGTCATAGCTGCGCTCTGCGCCTTCCATTTCCTGTTTCACGGCGTCGATCTCTTTTTTTACTTCGCGCACACGGGCTATAGAAGCCTTTTCGCTGTCCCAGCGTTTTACCAGCTCCTCGTTTTCCTTGCGCAGCTCGGCCAGTTCTTCTTCTATTTTTGCCAGGCGTTCTTTAGACTGCTCGTCCTGCTCTTTGCCCAAAGCCTGCGCTTCGATCTCCAATTGCAAAATACGGCGCTTGCTCTCGTCCAAAGCTGCCGGCAGCGAATCTATCTCTGTACGCAAACGGGCCGCAGCCTCGTCCACCAGGTCGATAGCCTTATCAGGCAAAAACCTGTCGTTGATATAACGGTTGCTCAAAACAGCAGCCGCTACTAAAGCCGCATCCTTGATCCGCACACCGTGATGCACCTCGTACCGCTCCTTCAAACCACGCAGGATCGAAATAGTATCCTCGACCCCCGGCTGTTTTACCATTACCGGTTGGAACCGGCGCTCTAAGGCACTGTCCTTTTCGATATACTTACGGTACTCGTTTAAGGTAGTGGCGCCAATGCAGCGCAGCTCACCACGGGCCAGCAGCGGTTTTAAAATATTACCGGCATTCATCGCCCCTTCGGCAGCGCCCGCACCCACAACAGTGTGCAGCTCGTCGATAAACATAATTATCTGCCCGGCAGAGTCGGAAATGACCTTCAGCACTTTTTTCAGCCGCTCTTCAAACTCACCACGGTATTTAGCACCGGCGACCAAAGACGCCAGATCCAAAGCATACAGGGTTTTGTTCTTCAAGTTTTCCGGCACGTCACCGGCAACGATACGCCTTGCCAAGCCTTCGGCGATGGCGGTTTTACCAACGCCCGGCTCGCCTATCAGCACCGGATTGTTCTTTTTGCGGCGCGACAAAATCTCGATCACGCGGCGTATCTCCTCATCACGGCCGATCACCGGGTCGAGCTTGCCGGCCATAGCCTTAGCGGTCAAGTCCTGGCCGTATTTTTCCAGGGTCTGCTTACTTTCCTCGTCAGCCTGGCCGCTGGTATAAGCCATATATAAGCCCTCTGCTTTTTTCTTATCGATACCATATTTTTTCAGCAGCGAAACAGCATCGCTGTCACCGTCGCTGGCCAAAGCAGCGACCACATGGCCGATATTGACTTCGCCCTCACCGGCTGCCTGCGACGCCAGTCCGATCACCCGCGCCAAAGCAGTGCTCATCATCAGCTGCCGGTCCTGACCCTTCACCGAAGGGATACGCTGCATCAAAGCCTTAGCTTCCTGCAAAAAAGTCTTTTCGTCGGCCTTGACATTGGCCAGCAAAAATCTAAAAAAGCCTTCGCTGCTGCCCAAGGCCACCAAAAGATGCGCGCAGCCCAGTTCCTGCTGATAATTCATTACAGCCTGCTGCTGTGCGGCTTCCAAAATACTTTTTACTTCTTCACTGTAGCGTTCTTGCATAGCGCTACACCTCCTGACTATCATCAAATTTAGGGTTTGTTCACTTATTTTTACAGAAATTTTTTATCGTCACGCAGGGAAACTAAACTCTGCGGCGAATACACCATTTAGGCACCTGCCGTTTTACCGCAGCACCAAAGCTGCTGCCAACGTGCCGGTCTTAGCAAACATCAAGTAATATAATGGAGGCAAGTATGAATACATCCATGATCGTTTACCGATTGTTCGACGTCGCCGACGAAATCAATCTGGATCTTGTACAGGCCCTGTGGACCAGCCGCAACAAGATCGCGTCCCGTTTACGTCTGGACAGAATATCTACAAAATCCATCACCTTTAAAGACCCGCCGGTTTTAGTAGAACTGGGCTCCCACGAAATGGAGCTTGGCGGCCAAACCTATCTGGCTGAGATCAAAGCCCGTATTTTTGACCTGGGCGTTATCAGCCTTATCATCCGCATTCCCTTTGAAGACAATGTTACCTACGACGAATATCTCGACATGGCCATCATCAGTGAAAATATGCCAGAAGAAGAGATCCGCCAATATCTGGACGCCGTTCTCGAAACCATCCGTCCCGCTTGCTCCAACGAGCGCGTTTCGGATTTCGACGAGGACTTCGTCGTGTACTACTTCAAAGAAAAAATGCCCGAATGGGACCTGGTACCGCTACTGCTTAAAGACCGTGCACCGGTCAGCCAGCAGACCCGCCGGGAAACCTTGGAAAACAGCTTCTCATACGCCGACGACGTTACATACCTGGCCTGGGATTCAGCCGTGGTATACGACCAAAGCGGCAGCCTTGACGTACCCGACCTGCTGGAATTTGCCAATGCCCAGTTCCTGGAGCTGCGCTACTACGACAACGCTTTAAACAACGCCATCGACCAAACCTACGATGAACTGGAAGAGGCCAATATGACCAGCAAAGCCACCCGTCTTGAAAGTTACCGCCAAATCCGCGGCAACCTGATGGAACTGATGGCCGATGTCAGCAGCCTGACCAGCAATATCAACAATGCCTTGCAGGTCACAGAAGATATTTTCTACGCCCGCATCTACACCCGTTATCTGGCGCTTTTGCGTGCCTCCGTCTGGAAAGACAACATCGAAAACAAGATCCACGTCATCCAGCGTAGCTACACGCTGCTCAACGAAGAAGTTTCCATGTACCGCTTCGAGCTGCTGGGGCTTTTTGCCATGGGGCTTTTGGGCCTCATACTTTTAACCAATATCTACATCGCCTTTAAATAAGCTAATTTGCAAGGAAGCAGGCATTGCCGGCTTCCTTATTTTTTATTATAAACACCAAAGGTCAAAAAGTCAAATAGTTTTATTATTATTTTAATTCAGCAAAATCTTGACAAATAAACAGGCAATAGTACAATAAGAGTTATTCCATACAAAAATCGAGGGGATTTATTATGACACCTGGTTCCATCCTACGCGGCATCGCTATTTTGCTGACTCTGCAATGGGTCAGTGTTTTGCTTTTACAAGCCCTGCACATCGCTTTTCCACCGGCGCTGCTGGGTATGATCCTGCTGGCTGTACTGCTTTTGACCGGAGTGATCCGTGAAGCAAGCGTAGAAGACGCCTGCACCATTTTGATCGAAAAAATGGGTATGCTTTTTTTACCGGCCGGTATCAGCATGCTGCTGTATTTAGACATCATCAAGGCCGAAAGCGTGGCTATCTTTATTACCATCATCGTCAGCAGCCTCATCATTCTGGTCACCACTACGGCCTTTGTCGAGCTGGTTTCCAAACATAGCAAAGGGGGCAAAAACTAATGCTTTTTCCTGACACTTTACTTAACTCACCCATGTTCGGTATCGGGCTCACCATCATCGTCTATGTTTTCTGCGAGCTGGTCGTCAACCGCTTCGAGCTTAATATTATCCCGCCCTTCGTGCTGGCCTGCCCCATAATCATGGGCATCATCTACTTTCAGGCTCCCCACGTCACCTACCAGCACTACGAAGCCGGCGCCAGCTTCATCAACTTTTTGCTGGGTCCTGCCACGGTAGCTTTGGCACTGCCACTGTACCGCAACCGCCAAACGCTTAAAGATAACCTTGCCGTTATCGTCAGCGGCGTTATCGTCGCTACCGTCGTCGGCATCGTTTCCATCTTCGTCTGTGGCAAGCTGTTCGGCGCCAGCGATCAGGTACTGCTCTCACTGGTCCCCAAATCGGTAACTACCCCTATCGCGATGGATATTTCCAGCGTTATCGGCGGTATACCCTCTTTAACAGCAGCCTGCGTTATTTTTACAGGTATGTTCGGCTCCACCTTCAACCACAAGATTTTGGCTTTGCTGGGCTTTAAAAACGACATCGCTATCGGTTTGGCTATCGGCGCTTCCAGCCACGGTCTCGGCACAAGTGCCTGTGTCAATAAAAGTGCCCTGCAGCTTGCTATCGGCGGCGTTGCTATTGGCCTTACCGGTATCGCTACTTCTATTTTAGCGCCGTTACTGATGCCCCTGCTGGCTAATTTGTTTTGAATAAAGCTTTAATTATTTACCAAAAACTCAAGCCCGCTCCTGTAAACAGGAGCGGGCTTGAGTTTTATAAAGATGGTTATGCTTCGTAACGGTCAGCTTTTTACCAACCACGTACAAACAGCAACAATAGTAACCAAGATACTACTTGCAATAAATTCTGCACCCATTCTAACGCACCTTCTTTCTTATACATCAAAATGAATCACCTGGTAAAGTCACAGCTCAGGCGCCCTTGCGGGCGCCTGACTGTTTTAAAAGGAGAAATTTATATACAATCCTTCCTCAGTCGTCCCATTAACCGGGGAAGAAAGGCCAAACCATCGGGATAACGATGATGGAAACGATGAAGCACAGAATTACAAGCGGTACACCGACTTTTACATAGTCCATAAACTTGTAGTTGCCGGGGCCAAGTACCAGCGTACAGGGAGGCGTGCCGACCGGAGTTGCGAAGGCACAGGAGGCTGCTACGCCGATCGCCATCAAAACGGCTTTCGGGGATGCGCCCAACTGTTGGGAGATGGCTACGCCAACAGGTGCCAGCAATGCGGCGGCGGCCGTGTTAGACATAAACTGGGTCAAGCCGCAGGAGATGATAAACAGTACCGCGGTCATAATGATCGGAGTAGGCGCGCCGCCCATCAGGCTTACTGCCCACTCGGCAATCAATTTGCCTGCACCGGTTTTATCCATGGCCTGTGAAACAGGCATCATACCTGCGAACAGAAAAATAGTTACCCAGTCGATAGAAGAATAGGCCTGTTTTTCAGTCAGGCAGCCCGAGAGTACGCAAACCAACGCACCAATGATCGCTGCCATTTCCAATGAGATACCTTTGATATCCAGGGCCATAACTAAAACTACAACAATCAGGATCAAGCCGGAAATGATCTGCTTTTTACCGTCATGTACTGTAGCTTCTATTTCCTGTTCGATCTCCTGGTCTGCGTCAAGCTCGGCCTTTGGCAGTAGATACTTGCCAAGGAACATCATATAAATGATTGCTACAACGGTGATCGGGATACCGATCCAGGCAAATTCAAAGAAAGAAAACGGTTCATAACCAAAGGATTTCAACGCACCAGAAACAATGATGTTAGGCGGTGTGCCGACCAATGTAATGATGCCGCCAACGCCGGCCGCATAGGCCAAGGGCATCAGCTGACGAGATGCCGGGATCTTAGCTGCGGCGCAGATACCTAAAACGACAGGCATCAGACAGGCTGCCGTACCTGTGTTAGACAGGACGGAGGAAAGACCCGCGCCGACGATCATGATACCAAACATCAGGCTATTTTCGCTGGTACCGGAAAACCTGACGATGGAAATACCTATTTTTTGCGCTAAACCTGTATGGAACATGGCCGCGCCAACAACGAACATACCTGCAAAAAGTACTACCGTGGAATCAGAAAGACCTGAGAAAACCTGTTTTGCGGGGATAAAACCCAAGAGCCCGCAAGCGATAGCGCCGCTCATAGCGGTGATGGCCAGAGGAATAAGTTCAGTAATAAATAATAGAGCCACGATTGCCAGAACGATCAAACATTTTACTGCCGGTGTCATATAGCTCACCTCACTTCTTTAAATACCCTGCCTAAAACTTCTCCATGGAGTTTTGGGGAACCTTAGATTCCTTAACTACATTGTAACCCTTTAAATTTTTTTAGTTGATGTTTACTCTTACCCAAACCTTTACATTATTGTCGCCAATTATTTAATTAAGTTAAATAATTATTTAACTTTTCGTTGCCGTAGCCACAGGCATCCTTACTCCGCACTACAGCTAGCGTTAAGGCCTCTGTTGCCTGTGCATTTTTTAGGAATTACAAATACTTTTTCAATTTTATTTTCGTGTGCTTTTTCTTGTATTTTTATTGCCGACCTATAAAAAATTTAAAAGTGTTGTCAGCGCAACAGCATCTGCTTAGCCACTTCTGATTTTTTTATTTTTCAACACAAAAAAGCAGACATTCTTTTTTCTGAACGTCTGCTTTAAGTTGCCCAAAGCACAAATAATTTGCCCTATTTAGAGGTTTTACTTTGATATGCTATTTTATTTTTTTAAGTCTTCCAGCACTTTGCTGTAAGCTTTAAAGGCTTTAACGTTGGTCGCCTGCATAGACTGCAACCGCCAGCCTATCAAAAGGCCGCTGTCGCGGTAAAGGGCGCGGCTGTTGTTGCCTTTGATGCAGTTAAGCAGGCATTTGCTGCTGTATACATCGTAAACCAGCACCTGAATGCGTTTATACAGCTCTTGGATATCCTTCCATGCCGTTTTGCTGATCCTGTCTATTTTGAGGCTACGGCGGGAGTAATACATGGCCTCGCAGATACGCAGGATACTTTTGGCCTGCGCTTCGTCGATTTTTTCGCCCTTGATCTCCAGCTCCTTCAGCAGGTTATACCAGTCTTCGATGCGGCAGCCTGCCAGCTGCTCCACTTCCACATAGTAGCTGTTCTGCCACAGCGATTGTTCTGTCCAGGCCAAAAGCCTGAAGATACAGCGGCTGTAAACGCCCTGCTCTATCTGTTTGTTTATCTCGGCTAAAATGCTTTCCATGGCTTCCGTCAGCTTTTCGGCCAGCAGCGGCCTTTGCAGCCAGTTGCTGCCTGCAGTCCCGTGCAGCGCCTGCCATTGCAGCAGCAGCCGTTTGTAGCGGAACAACACGTCCAATGTACCTGCCGGTTCGCCCAGGAGCTTACGCATCTTATCGTATTCACCGTCGGCCAGTAGCGGTTTGATGAGCGCCAGCAGCGCCTGCAGATGCTTAAATTGGGGCAGCAGCAGCTTATCGGCCTGTACAAGCAGGTTGCTGTCGTCACGCAGCTTGTTTTGCAGCTGTAAGATACGGTCGCTGTAATATTCCAGTAATTTGCTCAGTTCGTCCTGCACCATACCGCCGCGGTCGATCTTGAGCCGGCCTTTGGGCAGCTCATGTTCTTTGCCGTTACCCAGCAAATGCAGCCCACGGGCGAATTTGCTGCGGGGTTCGATGAAAACGGGTACTTTGGCAGCCAGCTGGGCAGTAAATTCCAGCAGATCGGCTTTAGTGCCATCCTTGATCTCCAACTCTACTTCGTCTATTTTTTCTTTTTGCTTACCTGCCGTGATGCGGCCCTGGTCGATAGCCATTTCCAAAACCGTGCCCGGCGTCACCTGCAAAAGCCGTACTTCCCGCTTTACTTCTACGGTAAACAGCATGTGCAGCTCGTCGCCTGCCAGCAGCGCTTCCAGGTCGGCTTCCAGTCCCAGCTCGGCAAAGCCTGTAAGTACTGGTTCCTGCTTTTTAAGGGGGATATTAAACTCGCGGCGCGCCGAAAGGCCACCGCCGGAAGCCTGTTCTGTTTTGATAGTAGCTTCGTATTTCTTGCCGTTCCTGCGGATACGGTAGGCCATCCCCGCCTCGGTCAGCTTATAGGCGTCCGTATCGTAATAGGTGGTTACCAACTCTTGTTTGGCAAAGCTGCCTTTGACTGTTTTACCGACGATCAGATCGGAGGCCAAAAGTTTTTTTAAATCCTTATGGGCAATCGTCAACTTCATTTCCATTTCTACTGTTTTATCCATGTTATCGCCTTCCTATTCCGCGATGGAACCGCGGACTTCTGTAAAAATAACCTGGGCTTCGTCTAAAGCATATACCTTAGGAGTCAGTTGGCGCAAGTCTTCAATACGCCAGCCCGCATTCTGTGCTTCCAGCTTCGCCAGCGCTTCTTCCAGACTGTCGGCTGCCACTATGGCCAGCGCATCCAGATAAAAGTGGCTTTGCACGCAGGGTTCATTGATCATACTGTGGCTGTGATAAGTTTTATTGTGTCGCCAAACGTAAACCTTCATCACTATCTACTCCTTTAACTTTTTATGTTCACCGCCAAGGGCCCACCAGGCCAGGGGAATACCAAAAGCGGCTATCACTACGGTGATAGACAAGTACAGCCCCTGCCCGCCTAAAAGCGAGTCGGCCAGCAGGTTGTAGGCGATAGCGCCGGGCAGCATGCCCAGCACCGTTGCCGCCGCATAAAGCTGCAAACGCATATTACAGCAACCGGCAATGATGCTGACCGGGTCATAAGGAAAAATAGGCACAGTGCGCAGCCACAGCATTTTACCGAAACCGCCGCTGCCGCCCAAATAATTGGTCAGCCTTTCACCCCAGCGGCCGCCATAGCGGTCGAGTAGACGCCTGCCACCGCCGGAATGGCCTAAAAAGTAGCACAAAACCGCACTGCCCAGACCGCCCAGCAGCAAATAAACGACGCCCAGCAAAGGGCCGAATAAAATACTGGCGCTGAGGTTCAAAAACAAACTTGGAAAAAACAGCAGCGGCCGTACCGTATATAAAGCGATATAGACCAGCGGCCCTAACGTACCATAAGATGCTACCCAGCGGCGCACGTCCTCGACTGACGAGGGATGAAATATATAGGGCGAGCTGTGCAGCTGCCACAAAGCACATAGGATCAGCACCGCCAAAGCGGCAAAGCGCAGCAGTTCACGGTGACGCCTGACCCAATTCAAAAAATTTTCTATCATTATTTACCACCATTCTCTGCTTATATGATAGCCTGTTCTGACTATTTTCGCAAGATAATGCTGCAAACGCAAAAATAGCCGGCAGATAACTGCCGGCTGCTGTGTTTATTTTTGGTTGCGTTTTTTGCCCAGATAAGCGGCTTTGATATCGGGATTTTCCAGCAGTTCCTGACCTGTACCGGTCAGAGTGATCTTGCCGGTTTCCAGTACATAAGCATGGTGGGCGATCTTCAACGCCATATTGGCGTTCTGCTCGATCAGCAGGATGGTCATGCCACGGCTGTTGATCTCCTGAATGATATTAAAAATATCTTTGATGATCAGCGGCGCCAGGCCTAAGGAAGGTTCGTCCATCATCATCAGCTGCGGCCGCGACAAAAGGGCCCGGCCTACCGCCAGCATTTGCTGCTCGCCACCGGACAGAGTACCCGCCATTTGCCAGCTGCGTTCCTGCAAGCGTGGGAACAACTCGTACACCCATTTGATGTCTTTGGCTATCTCTTCTTTATCATTGCGCATATAAGCGCCGATCTGCAAGTTCTCCAGTACGGTAAGGTTTGGGAACACGCGGCGGCCTTCCGGCACCAGCGTGATACCTGTTTTAACTATTTTCTGGGAATTGAGCCCGGTGATGTTCTGCTCGTTGTAGGTGATGATACCGCTTTTAGGCTTCACCAAACCAACGATAGTGCGCAGCAGGGTGCTTTTGCCGGCACCGTTAGCTCCGATCAGCGTTACGATCTTGCCTTCAGGTACTTCCAGCGAAATACCTTTGAGTGCTTCGATGCCGCCGTAAGCTACAAATAAGTCTTCTACTCTAAGCATCTTCATCCACCCCCAGGTAAGCGTCGATAACGCATTTGTTATTTTGGATCTCTTCCGGCGTACCTTCGGCAATGGTCATACCAAAATCTAAAACGTAAATACGGTCAGAGATTTCCATGACCAGATCCATATGATGCTCGATCATAAAGACGGTCAGCTTGTATTCGTCACGGATCTGACGGATAAAGTCCGTCAGTTCTTCGGTTTCTTTGGGGTTCATACCTGCGGCCGGTTCGTCCAGCAGCAGCAGGCGCGGGCCTGTAGCCAAAGCACGGACGATCTCCAGACGGCGTTGCTGGCCGTAAGGCAGGCTGGAAGATTTTTCGTGGCGCAGCTCCCACAGATCAACCTTGCGCAGTAATTCTTCGACGGAAGCTTCCATCTCGCGCTGCTCTTTATTGTACCAGGGCAGGTGCAGCGCAGCCGACATAAAGTCGGATTTAAGGTGCAGATGCTTGGCGATCATAACGTTTTCGTATACGGATAAGTTTTTGAACAGGCGGATATTCTGGAAAGTACGGGCCACACCCATTTTAGCGATCTCGCTGGGGCGTTTGCCGGTAATGGTCTGCTGCTCGCCTTTGGCATCGGTATATACTACGTCGCCGCTGGTAGGCGTATAAACGCCGGTGATCATATTAAAGGCTGTCGTCTTGCCAGCACCGTTAGGGCCGATCAAAGCCACGATCTCATGCTCGTTGATCTCGATATTGAGCAGGTTGACGGCAGTAACACCGCCGAACTGCATAGTGATATTATCAGTTTTTAAAATCATCTTTCTGCTCCTTTCCGCCCAAACAGGCTGAGAGGATTTTTACAGAAGTCGCGAACGGCCTGCCAGGTAAACTCGCGCGTCCCCATAATGCCATGCCGCCAGAAGAGCACGCAGGCCATCAGAAGCACCGAGAAAATTACCATGCGGAAGCCGGGACGGAACAAAGGAATATTCATGCCGAAAAGCATCAACGGTTCGTCGAAAACGCGCAGGAATTCGAGCCCTGCCGTAACGATGACCGCACCCAGCATACTGCCGGTGATACTGCCCATACCGCCTAAAACGATGATTAAAAGGAAGTTATAGGTCAAAGTGAAAAGGAAGTTTTTGGGATCGACGGTACCCAGCAAAGCGCCGTACAAGCCACCGCCCACACCGGCAAAAAAGGCACTGATCATAAAAGCCAGGTTTTTGTGCCAGAACAGGCTGACGCCCATAGCTTCTGCCGCGATCTCATCCTCACGGATAGCCTTGAAGGCACGGCCGTAGGAAGAGTTGATAAGCAGGGCCATAAAGATAAAGGTCACTGCCGTTGCCAAAAAGATATAACGCACATCGTTAAGGGGTGGGATATCTTTGATACCCAGCGCGCCGTTAGTAATGGTTTGCGCGTTAGTTATCCAGATACGGATGATCTCGGAAAAGCCCAGGGTCGCTACGGCCAGATAGTCGCCGCGCAGACGCAACACCGGCGTACCGATGACAAAGGCCACTAAAGCCGCCAAGAGGCCGCCGACAATGAGCGCCAGCCACAGGGGCATATGGATATCGGCAATCATGGGATTCATGGGTGCCGCATAAAAAACATTGGCACGCAGCTCAACAGGTACGGTAAAGATACCGACCACATAGGCTCCGATAGCCATAAACCCGGCCTGACCCAGTGAAAACTGCCCAACAAAGCCGTTGGTAAGGTTCATAGATAAGCCGATGATCGCATAAACCAGGCACAGATTGGCGATCCTGCGGATGTAGGAGTCCATTTCGGTTTGGACGAAGCAGGCAACGCCAAAGAGTGCGGCAACGGCGATCAAAGTAAGGAAAATGTCTTTCTTTTTCATCTTCGTCACACCTTCTCCGTTGTTTTCTCGCCCAAAAGGCCGGTAGGTTTATAGAACAAAATAATAATCAGCACGATAAAGGCAAACGCGTCACGATAGCCAGAAAGCTGCGGGAAGAAGGCGACGATCAAAATCTCGCCCAGGCCCAGAATAAAGCCGCCCAGCACTGCGCCCTTGATGTTGCCGATACCGCCTATAACTGCGGCGATAAAGCACTTTAAGCCCGGCATAACACCCATCATAGGCGTGATACCAGGATAGCGGATGCCCCACATGATCGCACCGATGGCTGCCAGCGAGGAACCGATAATAAAAGTGATGGAAATGATTTTATCGATATCGACGCCCATAACGCGCGCGATCTCATAGTCTTTGGAAACTGCACGCATGGCCATACCGGTTTTGGTATGGTTGACGATGTGCAGCAGCACTACCAGGCTGATGATTGTGATGACGGGTATGACCAGACAAATGGCCTGGATCTGCACGCCGCCGACAGAAATGTTCTGCGATAAAAGTTCGATTTCGGGAAAGCGCATCGGACGTCCGCTGAACAGGTAGTTAGCCAGATTCTCTAACAAAAAGGAAGCGCCGATAGCAGAAATAAGTACGGAATTTTTGGGAGCGTCACGCAGAGGGCGGTACGCTGTTCGTTCAATGACCACGCCCAAAATGGCAGTGGCGATAATAACGCCGACAAAAGTAATATACCAGGGAATGTGAAAAACGGTAATACCGAAAAAGGCAAAATAACATGCCATCATTACGATATCGCCGTGTGCAAAGTTTATCATCAATAAAATGCCGTAAACCATCGTGTAGCCGATGGCGATCAGGGCATAAAGACTGCCGAGAGATACGCCGTTGACCAGATGCTGAGCAAGGCTGGCACCGGACATATTCGCGATCGCTTGGAAAAATTCCATTAAAAACACCTCGTGACAAAAAAGAATGGCTCCCTTCCCTTAAGGAGAAGGGAGCACGAACAAAAAGCAACTTAAAACAAAGGGGTTATGATGAATTTATTTAGCTTCTACGAAATCGATGAAGGTAAATTTGCCATCTTTAACGGTTTTGATAACAGCGCCTTTGATGGGATCGCCGTTTTTATCAAGAGTAGTCATACCGGTTACACATTCCAGATCTTTGGTAGCTGCGATAGCGTCGCGGATCTTAACGGTATCGGTGGAGCCTGCGCGTTTGATGCCGTCAATAGCGATCAGGTACGCGTCATAAGCCATAGCAGTCAATGCAGAAGGTTCGCCTTTATACTCTTTTACGTATTCATCCAGGAATTTTTTAGCTTCCGGAGTAGTTGCTTTTTCACGGTCAAAAGCAGTAGAAAGAGCTACGCCTTCAACGTCTTTGCCGCCAACATCGATGAATTCCTGAGTTTCCCAGGTATCGCCGCCCATGAAGGGAGCTTCAATGCCAAGCTGACGAGCCTGTTTAACGAGCAGTGCGGATTCGGTAAAGTTACCAGGCGCAAAAATAGCGTCAGGGTTTTTAGCTTTGATATTGGTCAGAATAGCACTGAAATCTTTATCGCCGGTTTGATAGTTAGCGATCTCGACGATGCTGTTTTCGTCACCAGTCAGTTTAACAAAAGCTTCTTTAAAGAATTTTGCCAGGCCAACTGCATAGTCGTTGGATACTTCCTGTACGATGGCAACTTTTTTAGCGCCTTTATTGAAAGCATAGTTAGCCATAACGGTACCCTGGAACGGATCGATGAAGCAAGCGCGGAAATAGTAATCGTTGTTAGCAGTTACCTGCGGATTAGTACAGCTGGTGCCAACTGCGGGGACCTTGCTGTCTTTAACGATATTGCCTGCCGCCATGGACAGGGAAGAACCATAGGAACCTACGATAACGCTTACTTTGTCTTTTTCGATAAGGCGGGCTGCTACGGAAGCGGCTTCAGCTTTATCGGATTTGTTGTCGGCTACTACCAGCTCGACTTTTTTGCCCAAAACTTCGGGATGAAGTTTGTTAGCAAGTTTGATACCGCGGAGTTCCAATTCGCCGCCGGCAGCATTATCACCGGTCAACGGCAGGAAAACACCTACTTTGATGACGTCGGATTTAGCAGCGTCTTTTTTCTCGCCGCCGCAGCCTGCGACTAAACTCATTGCTACGGCAGAAGCCAGCAGCACTGATAATATTTTTTTCATTTTCACTGTTGATCTGTCCCTTCTTTACTGTTTGTACAGTTTTTTCTCCCTAACTGTAAATGATTATAACATTAAAGGCAATTTGTGACAATATTGGGAACTTTATAAAAAACAATTACACTTTCGCAATACCATTCAGCTTTATTTGGCATTTTTGTAAGAAGACTGTCACAAGTAATTGCGGCTTTCTGGCTTTTTAGTCCTCATAAAAAAGACTTTAGCTAAAACAAACGCACGCCAAGTCCACCTCTCGCGTACAGCCGCGAGAAAAATTTTCTTGTCGTGCGTCTTTGTATACAATATACTTTGTATATTTTTTTGTATATACAGTCCGGCAGCAATGCTTGCCTCAAACCTCTGGCTGCTTATTTTTCTAAAATACCGTTCACATAGGCCACGGCACTCACTGCGTTAGGCGCATAGTGGTCTGCACCGATGCTATCGGCATAGTCCTGTGTCAGTACAGCGCCGCCAACAACGATTTTACAGTCGCAGTCCCTGCAGGTATCGCGCAGAGCCTTGATGGTAGCTTCCATAGCGCCTACGGTAGTCGTCATCAAAGCCGACAGGCCTACGATATGCGCTTGGTGGGCAGCCACCGCTTCCACGACGGCTTCTACCGGTACATCTTTACCCAGGTCGATGACATTATAGCCGTAATTTTCCAGCAGCACCTTAACAATGTTTTTGCCTATATCGTGGATATCGCCTTTAACTGTGGCAATAATGACAGCTGCCCCCTTTTCGACAGCGCCGCCCTCTGCCATGCGGTCGCGGATCACGTCGAAGGCTGCCTTGGCCGCATCGGCGCTCATCAGCAGCTGGGGCAGGAACAAGCTTTTCTTTTCAAAGCCGTTACCCACAAAGTCAAGTGCCGGGATCATGTGGCTGTTAATAATGTCCAAAGGCTTTTCACTTGCCAGCAGCTTGGTGACTGCCTGGCGGCTTTGCTCCTGCAGGCCTTTAGTGATAGCGTCGTACAGCGTATATTCGCTGACAGCCGGGGGCTGAGTTTTAACTCCTCCATCGGCGAAGCGTTTGACATAGGCCTTACAGCCTTCGTCAAGGCCTTTCAGGGCGCGGAAAGCATAATAGGCATCCAGCATGGGCTTGCTCTGCGGATTGATGATGGCGCAGGACAGCCCTGCTTCCAAAGCCAAAGCAAAGAAGGTGCTGTTGGCAGCGTCGCGGGCGGGCAGCCCAAAAGAGATATTGGAAACGCCCATGATGGTCTTGACGTTCTGCGCCGCCAAAGCACAGATGACCTCCAGGTCAACAGAAGCGTTATCGGGGCCGGTGCTGATGGTCAGCGCCAGTGGGTCGATGATAATATTGCGTTTTTCGATGCCGTAAGCAGCCGCACGGTCAATAATTTTAGCAGCCACGGCCAGACGGCCAGCAGCAGTCTCAGGAATACCTGTGTCATCTAAGGCCAGACCTACGACGACGGCGCCATATTTTTTGGCCAACGGCAAAACTTTTTCCAGAGCTTCATCCTTGCCGCTTACAGAATTCAATAGCGGTTTACCATTATATAGGCGCAGGGCGCACTCCATCGTTTCGTAGTCAGAGGTATCTATTTGCAGCGGCGCCGAGGTGATAGCCTGCAAAGCCAGCACGGTTTTAGCCGCTGTAGCTGCTTCATCGATACCGGGCACGCCTACGTTAACGTCCAGGATATGGGCGTCATTGTCAAGCTGCTCCAGTCCCAGACGGCAAATATAATCCAGGTCGCCGTCCAAAATAGCCTGCTTCAGGCGCGGCTTGCCCGTAGGATTGATGCGCTCGCCGATGATCACCGGGTCACGGTCAATAACGACAGCCCTGCCATAGGAAGATACTACGGTCAGCTGACAGTCACGCTTGCCGCCGGGCTGCAGCCCGCGGCATTTTTCTATCAGCGCTTTGATATGGGCAGGCGTTGTGCCGCAGCAGCCACCGACGACAGATATACCCAGCGGAACCAGATCCCGCATCATATCGGCAAAGTCGTCCGCACCCACGTCAAAAACAGTTTGGCCGTCGCGCTGGACGGGCAGCCCCGCATTAGGGTTGAGTACGACAGGCAGCGAGCAGGCAGCCAAAAGCTGCGGCAGCAGCTTGCCCATCTGCTTGGGCCCCAGGCCGCAGTTAAAGCCCACAGCATCAACGCCCAATCCTTCGACCATGGCCACGGCGCTCAGCACGTCGGCGCCGGTCAGCAGCTTGCCGTCCTCGTCAAAGGTCAGGGTAACGATAATAGGCAGATCACTGTTTTCCTTAGCCGCCAAAATCGCCGCCTTGATCTCATAGGTATCGCTCATCGTCTCGATCAAAATCAGGTCTGCGCCATGTTTAGCGCCGCTGCGAACCATTTCGCCGTAAATATCCACCGCTTCCTCAAAGGGCAGGTCGCCGTAGGGTGCCAACAGTTTGCCCGTAGGCCCCAGGTTCAGCGCCACAAAAGCTTTTTCGCGTCCGGCACAGGCCGCTTTACCAATTTTTAAGGCGGCGCCGACTACAGCATCCACAGTAACGTCCGTACCTTTAAATTTAAGGCGGTTAGCGCCAAAGGTGTTGCTTTTAATTATATTCGAGCCATTATTCAAATAGGCTTCATGTACTGACTGTACCTTTTCGGCATGAGTAAAATTCCACAGCTCCGGCAGTTCACCCGGCTGTAAGCCCAAAGCCTGCAGCATGGTGCCTGTAGCTCCGTCAAAAAACAATAATTCTTTTCCTAATAGTTCTCTAAAACTCATGCTTTCATTCCTTTCTAAATTCGCAGCCGCTATTGGTGCACTCCCGGCATTTATTAGTATGGCAGGCAGCCGCGTCCACGCTAAGGCCGATGACCGCCGTCACTGATTTGACAGGTGTCAGCATATAGCCGTCCGTCAAGGTCAGCCCAATCTTCTTTTCGCAATTTAAAAGCTGTAATATTTTCTGCTGATCCTCCAGCTGCCAATCGCCATAGCCGGGCGAAAAGCGCGGCTTCAGATACAGCCCCGGCACCGCTTGAGCGATCTCGCGCTGCACTTCGTCGCAGTAGCTTTCGATCAGGGCAGCGCACACGGCCTGAGCTGCCGCAGCCTGAGCTACATTGGTCAGCGCCAGACGACGCAAAGCACTGTCGGCACCACTGCCCAGGGTGGCTGCCATAACCGCGATCTGCCCACAGCCTTGCAAATGCTGCCCCAGCTGCCTGCTGGTAAAACGCATCTTACCCGCAGTCAAAGTAACGCCAGCCGCATCGACGCTGCACTCGAACAACTGCCAGCAGCTTTTGGCGCGCACTTCGTTACGCAGCTGTAAATAGGCCATGTCCGCCAGCATTTGCGCGTCATGGTCGCCTTTGCGTGCCCCCATATACCTTACAGCTTCGTCTCTTGCATATTTCATTTTACTATCTCCGATAAATTTTTCATGATACCGCCAATGATCTCGGGACGATTCATGGTATAAACATGGATATTTTTCAGCCCGTTGGCGATCAGGTCCACGATCTGCCCAGTAGCATAAGCGATACCGGCCTGTTTCAACGCTTCCGGGTCGTCGGCAAATTTTTCGACGATAGCACGGTAGTTAGGCGGCAGCTTGGTGCCGCTCAATTCGCAGATGCGGTTGATCTGCCTAGCGTTGGTCACCGGCATGATGCCTGCCACTACGGGCACGTCGATGCCATGACGCAGCAAACGGTACATATAGTTATAGATGATATTGTTATCAAACACCATCTGCGTCACTAAAAAATCGCAGCCGCTGTCTATCTTGCGCTTAGTATTAGCAATATCCTTATCCAGCGAACCGGCCTCGGGATGCCCTTCAGGATAACAGGCACCGCCGACGCAGAAATCACCGCTGGATTTGATCTTCGCCATCAAATCGCTGGCATGGGCAAAAGCGCCGCTGTTGCCATTAACAGCGTCACCACGCAAAGCAAGTATATTTTGGACGCCGCTGGTATGCAGCTGCCCTAAAACATCATCTATCTTGACTTCATCCGCATCGATACAGGTCAAGTGCGCCAGCGCCGGACGGTTGCTGCCTTCTATTGCCCGGGCAATGGCCAGTGTCTGCCCTACCGATGTACCGCCGGCACCATAAGTAACGCTCATAAAGTGCGGCCCGATTTCAGCAATATCGCTGACTATATTTAAGGCATTCTGCAATTCCGTACCGGCCTTAGGCGGGAACAGTTCGCAGGAGATACAGACCTTCTCATTTTTTAATAAATTAATTATTTTCATCAGCAGCTACCCCATTTTCTTAATACGCATTTCTCATAATTCTAAACAAAAATGCAAGAAAACGCAAATATTATTTACCACGCTTGTTTAACCGCTCATGTTTCGCTACAGATGTTACAAAAAAGCACTACGGTGCCCCACACTGATAAAAATAAGGTATGGGCTTGCCCATACCTTATTTACTCTTAGCAAACGCTCAAATAAATTCCTGTAACACAGCAAACAAACGCTGCGGATCGATCGGTTTTGCCAAATGCGCGTTCATTCCGGCCGACTTTGACTTTTCCACGTCTTCATCAAAAGCATTGGCCGTCATCGCAATGATAGGTATAGTTTTAGCGTCGGCCTTATCAAACAGCCTGATATTCCTCGTTGCTTCCAAACCATCCATCACCGGCATCCTGATATCCATCAGGATCGCGTCATAATATCCGATAGGCGCGGCACCGAACTTTTCTAAAGCCTGTAAGCCATTGACGGCGCTCTCTACAGCCAAGCCGCGCATTTCCAAGAGGCTGGTGGCGACCTCCAGATTCAAATCATTATCTTCTACCAAAAGTATCCGCTCGCCGGTAAATTGCGCGTCTCGTTTGGCAATTACCTGCTCGCGGCCAATATCGGCACTGTTGGTTATTTTTTCAAACAGCTGCACCAGCTCCGACCGGAACAGCGGCTTGGCAATAAAGAAATCGACACCGGCCCGGCGCGCTTCTTCTTCCACGCTCTGCCATTCATAGGCCGTCATCACGATGATCAGCGTATTGGCCCCCACCAGACGGCGCAGGGCTCTGGTGGTTTCAATGCCGTCCATATCCGGCATTTTCAAATCTACCAGCACGATATCATAAGGCTGGCCTGCTTCAATGCCGCTTCGTACTTCGGCCACGGCCAGCGGCCCCGAGGTGACATATTCAGCTTCCATACCCAAATCCTGCATAATCAGGCTGGCATGTTCACAGGTAACGACATCGTCGTCAATGATCAATGTTTTCAGGTTTTGGAATTTTACCTGATCCAGCAGCTTTCGCTGATAGCTTTTTTCTGTTAATCCCAGCTTCACTTCGACGCTGAACTCACTGCCTACTCCCTCAATACTGTGGACGTTGATGATACCGCCCATCAGGTTGACCAGATTTTTACAAATAGCCAGGCCTAAGCCTGTGCCGCCATATTTAAGAGAAATATTTGGGTTTTCCTGTTCAAAGGCATCAAACAACCTGTTTTGAAAGTTTTTGCTCATGCCGATGCCAGTATCGCTGACTGTAAATTTCAGCCAGGTCTCCTGATCCACCCTGCTGAGCTGCTTGATGGAGAACTGGACCCTGCCGCCTGCAGGAGTAAATTTCAGTGCATTGGACAAAATGTTCAATAAAATCTGTCGCAAACGCAGCGAATCGCCGATGTAGGTTTCTTCTGTCAGTCCCTCGATCACGGAATTGAAGTCGATCCGTTTGGCTTCGGCCTGCGGATAAACAAGCGAATTTAAACCGTTGATCATTTATATGAAATCAAATTCTTCGTGGGCCAGGATCATTCTGCCGCTTTCGATACGCGACATATCTAAAATATCGTTGATCAGGCTCAGCAAAAATCTGGCCGAAATACCGATTTTCGCCAGACAGTCGCTGATGCGCTCCTTATTATCGATTGCCGTCAGCGCGATCGCCGTCATACCGATAATAGCGTTCATCGGCGTGCGGATCTCATGGCTCATGCGCGACAAAAATTCTGTTTTCGCATTATTAGCGGCTTCGGCCGAACCTAAAGCAGTCCTCAGTATCTGGTTCTGCTCGGCTTCACTGTTCTTCTGCTCGTCAATGCAGCGGATCAGCGATACCGTCAGCACATCGTCATTGACCGGGTTTTCGACCTTGATCTTATGGGCCGATACCCAATGATACTGGCCATCGTCCAACTTCTGGCGGTGTTCCATATAGGTTTCCCTGCAACCGCTTCTGTATTCCTCCAGCTGGTTCTGACGTTCAAACTTCTTAACAAATTCTTCCCGGTACGCCGGGTCCACCGTTCCCAGTACGCCTGTAACCATGGCGTCATAGCTACTGCAATCCAAAGTGTGCAGCGAATCTCGATCCTGATCTAAAACGCTGCAGGTATTCTGCGTCAGATTTCCAAAAATGATCATCGGATAAGCCGATGTAATAGCAGTATACAAGGCGCTGCGCTCCATCATATCCCACTGATCGTTTTTACGCCGTAGCGTCTTTATTTCTGTCACATCGTAAAAAATTACCTGGTAGATTTTTTTGCCCTGCATGTTTTGAATAACGCAGGATGCCGCCCGCACCCATTTTTCTTGGCCGTCGCCGGTAACGATCCTGTGGCTGACACTTTTTACAATGCCTTCTTCCGTAACGCCAAATATCTCATCCATCACAAGTTCCCTGTCAGCCGGAGGGATACAACGCAGTACGTTATCCCTGATTTCCTTTTGGGCAAAAAACGCGTTTTCATCGGCAAAGCCCAAAATATTCGCGCAAGTTTTATTGATCAGCGTAACTTTGGGGATACGCTCAAATGTACATTGCAACAGGCCGCTTGGCATCGTATCGAGAATATTCTGCAAAACATCCTTCTGCTGCCTGCTGTCAACTATTTCCTGATAAAGCTTCTCTTTAGCTTCTATCTCACCCGAAATATCCCGAACTACGCTGATGCAGGCAGCCCGGCCATCGACAGCCATTATTTTTTTGCCAACGTCGTTGACCCAGATATAGCTGCCGTCCTTCTTTTTCATCCTATATTTTACTTCATACTCGCTATCCTGTTCCATCGCCTGCCCGGCGATGCGACTTACCATCTCCACATCGTCCGGATGAATGCCGTTCATGACCAGTCCATCAATATCGGCAACAAATTCCTCATAGGTATAGCCCAAATACGCCAGCATCCTGTCGTTGACATAGTACAGCGGAAACCCCGGTTCTACATAACCGCCCAAAATACCTCCGGGAATGCTGCGGCTAAGCAGTTCAAAGCTTTGTTCGTTTACGGCCGCTTCCACTTCGACAACGGGTTTTGCTTCTTCGGCAAGGGTCATACTAAATTCCTCCATTTTAAGCTCATTCTGTTATTTAATTATATTATAACAAACTATTAAAAAACAATAAAAATAACGCATATTTTTTAAAAATATTCTTTAAAGACAATAAAAACATCCCGACCGCCATGCAGTCAGGATGTTTTTATTATTTGCAGTTGTTATTGCAGTAGCAGGTGCAAGGCCAGACTCAAAAGTCCCGATCCCAGCAATGTCTGGATAACACCGCAAACCTTCTTTTTGATTAGTACCAGCGCTGCCAGCAGGACAATAGTGCTTACAAGGTCTGGATCGGTCCATACCGCCGGTATTCTTTCCAAATTCCATAAGGATAAGGTGAGAAACATGACGCCTGCCGAAGCAATAAGGGCCACGACAGCTGGGCGCAGGCCGTTTAAAACGCCTCTGATCGCACCCATCTCCCCATATTTAGCCAGCAGCTTGGCCAAAGTTATCATAATTATCAGCGAAGGAGTAACAAAACCAGCCGTCGCCGCCACGGCACCGCCTATCCCAGCCACCTTGGTACCGACAAATGTGGCGGCATTGATGCCGATAGGTCCCGGCGTCATCTGGGAAATAGCGACCACATCCATAAATTCGCTGAAGCCGATCCAGTGGTGGATGTCAATGACCTGTGTTTGTATCAGCGGTATTGAAGCATACCCGCCGCCGACACAGAAGGCGCCAACCATGCAGAAACTCCAGAAGAGATCAAAATATATCATTGCCGCACCTCCTTAACTGTATTTTTCATCTTGCAGCCACAAATAACCGATGACCGCGTCGATCAAAATAAGATACATGATATTGACCTGAAAGAAATAATTAGCGATAAAAGTACCAAATATTATCAAACAGGGCAGCAAAAGCTTTTTCTTCAGTTCCTTTTGCAGCAGATTGAGCCCCACGTCAATGATCAGTGCGGTAGCACCACACTGCATGCCCCGCAGCAGTATCTGCACATAATGATTATGGGCAAAAGCATCATAAAAATACGAGATCACCGTCAACGTCACCAGCGGCGGCAGCACTGTCGCCAGCAAAGTTAAAGCCGCGCCGGTATAACCGGCCAGCCTGTAGCCGATGATAATGGCTGCATTGACTGCTACCACGCCCGGAGCCGATTGGGCGACCGATACCAGATCAAGAGCTTCCTTATCACTCATCCACTTGTAATGGTCTACATATTTAGCCTTCAGTAGCGGGATAATGACGAACCCACCGCCGACGGTAAAGGCACTGATCAAAAACGTGGATTTGAACAGTTCCCAGTAAAATTTTTTATCTATAACTACTGAATTATTCACTTGTCTGCCTCCGCTGTGATTGTTTACTTAATATTATTATGATAACAAACTTTTCTTCTGCCGTACAGCGTCATCAGCCTGACTAAAATTAAAAATCCGGCGTCAATAGTTATTATAAAAATAAATGCTCTCTAAATATTAAAAAAACACCCCTGCCTTAACGGCAAAAAACAGCCTCCGACAAGTGCCGATGGCGTCTTATCGAAGGCTGTTTACTTTTTTACCTGTTACAGCAGTTCCGCTTTCTTTACCAGTATCGCCGCTACGGCTGCGCAAGCCGGGCAGTCGCAATATTCTGCGCCGCCAAGTTTGATTTCTTTGGCATGCGTTGTAATATTACCGGCCAGTTCCGCACCAAAATATTCTGCACCGGCAGCAGAACCTGCAAAGCCGATCAAATTGTCGATAGGCATGATATCGGCTTCCAGTTCGGCAAGATATTTTTTAGTTTCACCGGCTTCATTGGCAGTGCCAACAGCGTCCAGCCAATTTTGGGCAGCAGCTTTGGCCTCACTGCTGCAAGAAGGCGCATTCATTAATTCATGTGTTTTTTCAATAACATAGTTTAATACTTCTTTGTTCATAACTGATCTACCTACTTTCTTCCATGTTTGAAACAGCTTGCATAAACAGCAAATTAGTTCGACTTCTAAGTAATTTATAAAAATTTTACTCTAAATTAGCCAAAATCTTTTTTAAGCTGGCTTCCATGTTTTTTATTTCTGCCGGTTCCAGATTTTGGAATACCTTTTGCGCCAGATTTACGGAAACCTCTTCGAAAACTTTCCGCAGTTCTTTGCCCTGACTGGTCAATTCCACATAAACCACCCGGGAATCATCACTGGCTTGTTTTTTCTTTACCAAATTCAGTTCGACCAGCTTATTGACCAACACCGTCACCGTAGGCTTGCTGCGGTGTATAGCGTCGGCAATTTCCTTCATGGTCACCTGCTCCTTTTGGTATAAACACGCCAAAATATCTCCATGAGATGGAGAAAGCTTTTTGATACCGTGACGGGACAAATCTGCCAAGATGAATTTATTGGCGTTTGCTCTTATTTTGCTGATTAAGGAAATCGTTTGCATCTGTTTCATCATAGTTTCATTATAGTTAGACATCTAACTATTGTCAAGTAAAATCTTCCTCGTATTGCTCACGCTGTTAATGAAGCCATTGCAACTGCCTGCCATATAATGGGGCAAAAAATAAACGGTCCTTCAAATAATGAAGAACCGCATAAATTCTTGGCGGAGAGGGTGGGATTCGAACCCACGGTACGTTGCCGTACATTTGATTTCGAGTCAAACACCTTCGACCACTCGGACACCTCTCCGTGTAAACTAACTTTATCTATTATATCACAAATCTGTATTTTGCAAAGCCTTTTTCTCAGCTTTCGGCTTCAGGCTGAGCAGTTTTCGCTAATTTGTTTTCCGCACGCCGACGTTTAAAAAAGTCCTTCATCACCTGGGCGCACTCCGCTTCGCAAACACCACTGCTTACTTTAGCCGTATGATTGAGATTGGGGTTGCTGATGATATTAAAAATAGATTCCGCACCGCCGGCCTTAGCATCGGGGCAACCGTAAACCACCCTGTCGATACGGCTATTGACGATAGCGCCGGAGCACATGGGACAGGGCTCGACCGTAACGTATAACGCTGAATTGCTCAAACGCCAGCGGCCTAATTTTTTACAGGCCTCCTGAATAACGATGACCTCGGCGTGCGCCGTAGCATCGTTCCAGGTCTCACGCATATTATGGGCCCGAGCCACTACCACGCCGTCAACTACCAAAACCGCTCCGATAGGTATCTCTCCCAGTTCTGCCGCCGCACGGGCTTCCTGCAAGGCCAGCTGCATATACTCTTCGTCCGTCATCGTGCACCTCATTTCTGTTTACTCCAGGCTTTGCCTTACGCCTGCGCTGCTTCCATCAATTCTTCCCAGCGCGCCATCAGTATTTCGATCTCACTTTGCAATGCCAAGTGCTCTGCCGCCAAAGCTTCGCTGGCAGCCGGGTCACTGTGGCTGTCAGGGTCGGCCAGTCGTTTTTCTAAAACTCCCAGCAAAGCTTCCTGCTCTCTGATGCTCAGTTCCACCTTGGCTAACAGCTTTTCTGCCTCCTGCGGGCTGTAGGTACGTTTATTTTTACCAGACGCCGGTTTGGCAACGGCATTAGCCTGCTCGGCAGCAGCCGCACTGCTTTTGCTTACAGCCTGCTTACCGCTCTGCTCCGCCGCCTGCGTTTGCCGCTTAGCCTTTGCTTCCAAATAAAAATCATAATCGCCTTTATAGTCATAGACCCGGTGGTCTTCCAGTTCCCAGATCCTATCCGAGATCTCGTTGATAAAATAGCGGTCATGGCTGACTACCAGTACAGTGCCGTCAAAAGCCGTCAGCGCAGCTTCCACAGTTTCGCGGGCCATAATGTCAAGATGATTGGTCGGTTCGTCCAGCACCAGGCAATTAGCGCCGTCCAGCACCAGCTTCAGCAGCACAAGCCTGGCCTTCTGCCCGCCTGACAAGGTGCCGATCTCTTTAAAAACATCGTCGCCGTGAAACAGCATCCCGCCTAACAGCGAACGGGTGCGTTCTTCTGTAAAACCATACTCCACTAAAAAATTATCCAGTAAAGTTTGTTGGGGCGACAACCGCTCGTAGCTTTGCGAAAAATAACCTACCTTAACACGGTTGCCGATCTGGGCCGTGCCCTTAAGCGGCGGCAGCTCGCCTAAAATAGTTTTCAGCAGCGTCGTTTTGCCGGTGCCGTTAGGCCCCAGCAGCCCTATCTTTTCGCCCTTGCGCAGCACCAGATTGATGTCTTGCAGCAGCACATTGTCACCATAGCCCACGGCAAGGTTCTCTAAAATCAAAACCCTTTCTGCCGATTCGGGCGCCGGAGGCAGCCGCAGGGCAAATTCCTCATGTTGTACAGGTGCGTCCATCCGCTCCAGCCTATCCAGCTGTGACTGACGGCCACGGGCCATTTTACTTTTGATACCAGCCTTAAAACGGCGGATATAGGCCTCCGTTCGAGCGATATGATCCTGCTGGGAGGCATAGGCAGCTTCCAGCGTAGCGATTTGGATCTCTTTCTGCACCAGATATTTGCTGTAATTACCTTTGAAGGAAGTAAGCTGTCCGCCTTCCATTTCCAGTATCCGCGTAGCTATATTATCTAAAAACGCACGGTCATGGCTGACTACCAACAGCCCGCCTTTAAATTCCTGCAAATATTTTTCCAGCCATTCAGTCATCACGATGTCCAAATGGTTGGTAGGTTCGTCCAAAATCAAAAAATCAGGCTGGCGCACTAAAGCTGCGGCCAGCATCATTCTGGTCTTCTGACCGCCCGAAAAATGCTCGGCAGTCTTATCCCAAACTGCTTCCTCAAACCCCAGTCCTATCAGTACTCTTTTGATAAAGGCTTCGTAATTATAACCATCGGCGTGTTCATAGTGCTTGGTCACACGGGCGTATTCCTCTAAAACACCGTCCAGCTCCGCACCCGGCGGCAGTTTAGCCGAGCGCTCTTCCAAGTCAGCAAGCTGCTCGCGCATAGCGATGATCTCGGGACAGGACCGCAGCATGAACTGCCACAAGCTGCCTGCGCCGATGTTTTGGAAACCCTGCTCCACATAGCCTATTTTTAAACCGGGTTCAAAGCGCACTACACCGCCATCTACCGTAGACGGTGCCAAAAGGCAGCGCAGCAAAGTCGTTTTACCGCTGCCGTTGACGCCCACCAGCCCGATTTTCTCGCCTTTATCGATCATAAAACTGATATTTTTAAATATTTCATTGATGCCAAAACTTTTGGCGATCTTATCAACTACAAGCTGCATTTTTTCATCCTCTATTTTCTATGCTTCCTAAACTATTATTTTAACAAAAAACTGCCGCTAAAGCAAAAGGACCGGCTGCCAGAAGGCAACCAGTCCTTTAAATTTACCCTTCGTAGCCGTACGGATGGCCTTTATGCCATTGCCAAGCGGTAGTAATAACTTCGTCCACAGTGCTGCACTGCGGCACCCAGCCCAGCTCGGCACGGATCTTTTCCGACGAGGCGATCAAAACTGCCGGATCGCCGCTGCGGCGTTCTTCTTCGGATACCGCAAAATCGATCTCGGTGATTTTTTTGGCGGCGTCGATGATCTGGCGCACACTGAAACCGTTTTCGCTGCCCAAATTATACACACGGCTTCCCCCACCTGCCAGCAAATGTTTTAACGCCAGCACATGGGCCGTCGCCAAATCGCAGACATGCACATAGTCACGCACGCAGGTACCGTCTGCCGTAGCATAGTCAGTACCGTAAATAGCGACCTGTTTGCGTACTCCCTGAGCTGTTTTTAAAACCAGCGGGATCAAATGGGATTCCGGATCATGGTCTTCCCCGATATCGCGGCTGGGGGAAGCACCGGCAGCGTTAAAATAACGCAGCGTCACATAGCGCAGGTCATAAGCCATATCATAATCAGCCAGCATCTTTTCTATCATCAGCTTAGTGCGGCCATACACATTGGTCGGCTGCAGCTTGCTGTCTTCTTTTATCGGAACCGCTTCCGGCTCGCCATAAACTGCTGCCGTCGACGAAAAAACGATATAGTCGACCCCGGCACCCTTCATTGCCTCTAAAAGGTGCAGCGAACCTTCCACATTATTGAAATAATATTTAGACGGATTTTCCATAGATTCGCCCACCAGACTGCTGGCAGCAAAATGGATGACCGCATCGATCTCGAACTGACCCATAATATGCTTCAAAAAGGTAACGTCGTGGATATCGCCCTCCACCAGCTGTACATCATCTGGCACAGCGGCGGCATGACCGGTCGACAGATTATCGTAAACCACAGGCGTAAAGCCGTTTTTCTGCAATTCTTCCACTACATGGGAACCAATATAGCCGGCACCGCCGGTAACAAGCACATTCATTTGCTCTTCTCCTTAGTTTTTTCTGATAACTTCTTTTAAATATTCTAAAAACTTATCTTTTAAATCAGGTCGTTTCAGTGCCATTTCCACAGTCGCTTCCAAAAAGCCCTGCTTATCGCCAACGTCATAACGGCGTCCGGCGAAATTATACGCATACATGGCCTGCTGTTTGGCCAGCTCCTGCAAAGCGTCAGTCAGCTGTATCTCGTTGCCGCGTCCCGGTTTGGTTTCTTCCAAAATCGGGAATATCTCGGGATTGATGATATATCGTCCCAAAACTGCCAAACGGGAAGGCGCTTCTTCTACCTTTGGTTTTTCTACCATATCGCTGACCGTAAAGGTACGGGGCTCTGCCGTTGGCTGCGAAGCAACGATACCGTAAGAGGAAACCTTTTCCATAGGCACTTCCTGCACGCCTAAAACGCTGGCGCCTGTTTTGTCATAAACATCCATCAGCTGTTTCAGCGCCGGAACTTCACTGTCGACCACGTCGTCGCCTAAAAGTACGGCAAACGGCTCATCGCCGATAAACTGTTTGGCGCACAAAATAGCGTGTCCCAAACCACGCGGTTCTTTTTGACGGATATAATGGATCCTGATGCCGGAAATCTCCTGCACCATCTCCAGTTCTTTAGTTTTGCCGCCGGCCTGCAGGTTCAGCTCCAGCTCGACGCTGCGGTCAAAATGGTCTTCGATAGCGCGTTTGCTGCGCCCGGTAATGATCAAAATATCTTCGATACCGGAAGCCAATGCTTCCTCAATAATATATTGGATCGTCGGTTTATCGACAATGGGCAGCATTTCCTTCGGCGTAGCTTTAGTCGCCGGTAAAAAACGCGTGCCTAAACCGGCGGCCGGAATAACGGCTTTGCGTACTTGTTTGATCACGGTCATCTTTATCACTCTTTCTTCGGCCCCAAAGGCCGCCCGGATATTTAGCCTGCTGTTGTAGAACAGGGTGTTTTCTTTGCTCTGCGCCAGCTTTATTCAAGCTTTATTCAAGCTTCTTTCTATGCTTCCTCGCCGCCGATCATCGTCAATAATTCGGCAGTTTTGGCTGCCAAAAGCGCTTTGTCGCCTCTGGTCTCCACGTTCAGTCGCATCACCGGCTCCGTATTGGAAACACGTACATTAAAACGCCAGTTATCGTAGTCGATGCTCAAGCCGTCCAGCTTATCTACCTGACCGCCCGCGGCATATTTAGCCTCGATAGCCGCCAGCACTGCTGCCGAATCATCAACCTTACGGTTGATCTCGCCGCTACAAGGGAATTTTTCCATGCGCTCGCTCACTAATTTGGACAGGGTTTTGCCCGTAGTACACAACAGCTCAGCCACCAGCAGCCAGGGTATCATACCGCTGTCACAGTAAGAAAAATCTTTAAAATAATGATGCGCCGACATTTCGCCGCCGTATAGCACTTCGTTAACGCGCATACATTCTTTCATAAAGGCATGTCCGCTTTTGCAGCGCACGGCTGTGCCGCCAGCCGCGTCTACCACTTCCTGGGTATTCCAGGTCAGACGCGGATCGTACATAATCTTAGCGCCGGGCTGTTTGCGCAAAAATACTTCTGCCAGCAGTCCAACTATATAATAGCCTTCAATAAATTCGGCTTTTTCATCAAATAAGAAGCAACGGTCAAAGTCACCGTCCCAGGCCACGCCCAAATCGGCCTGATGCTCACGCACCAGCTTGGCCGTAGCTTCACGATTAGGCACCAACAGCGGGTTGGGCACACCGTTAGGGAAATTACCATCCGGATTCTCATTAAGTTTTATAAATTCAAAGGGCAAATATTTCGCTAATTCGTTTAAAACAGGTCCGGCACCGCCATTACCGGGGTTAGCAACTATCTTCAGCGGTTTCAACGCCTTTACGTCGATATAACCCAGCAAATGCTCGATGTATTCCGGCATGATATCGTATTGCTTCACTGTACCTTCCGTTTTACCCGGCACCTGCAAATGCGGAAAATCCTTACTATCTACCACCATATCAGCGATCTCCATCAGCCCCGTATCGGCCGAGATAGGGCGGGCGCCGCGACGTACCAGCTTCATACCGTTATATTCGGCTGGATTATGGCTGGCTGTTACCATGATGCCGCCGTCGGCATCAAGATGGGCCGTAGCAAAATAAATCATTTCCGTGCCGCACTGGCCAATATCGATAACGTCGCTGCCGCCATGGCGCAGTCCTTCCGTCAGCGCGTCTACCAGTTCACGGCCACTCAGGCGGATGTCGTGCCCCACAATAACTTTTTCGGCAGCAAACATCGCCGCAAAAACGCGGCCTAACCGATAAGCCATTTCCACATTGACCTCAGTCGGTACGACGCCACGTACATCGTAAGCTTTAAACGCTTTTTTAGTCAGTTCCATATTTTATCCCGCTCCCCTATCTTCCTGCAATTGTCTGATAATACATTACCTATTTATTTTCTACCTTAACAACAAAACTCCTGCTTAAAAATCACTTTTTAAGCAGGAGTTGCCCTACATCTTATATTCATTTTCGCGCAGAATATCTTCGGCCACTTCTCCCAAATACCAGCGGGCAACCGAAAAGAACGCCTGATAGCAGCCCTCTTCGTCCGGCAGCAGGATGCTTTCAGCCAGCAGCGGCAAAAACTCTTCCAGTTCCGACCCACTGGACAAAGCCGCATTCACTTCGTCCTCCAACACCCGTATCAGCGCCAGCCGCATCCGCCGCAAACGCGGTGCGTTTAAATTCAGCTCACGAATGGTGTTGCGGGCTTTAGCCTGTAATTTTTTAGGGCAGCTCTCTTCGTCTACCAGCATTTTGCCCGTATGCCCCTGATAGCGGAACATCCTGACCGATGCCGGTATTTTCAGCGGATTCAGTATCCACTCAGCAATAGGCTTGCCTCCCTTGGGCACGTCGCAGCTGCGGTCGTTCTTTTTGCTGGAATAACGCCAGTCCGGGTCCATAACATACGGCTGACTGCCACCGTGGCAGACACCTAACAGATTGTGCCAGTCTAAATGATAATTGTGCTTCTCAAATTTAGTCTCAACTTTTGGAAAAAAATGCTCGACGCGGAAGTCATCCACGTTCTCTTCAAATTCCGCCAGCTTGATCCTAATCTCACAGTAAGCGCACAGACCATGCTGATCCTGCAAAAGCTGCTGCTTGACCTCACGGTAGCCCCTGCGGTTGCGCCTGCGAAAATGCTCCCAGGTTTCCTGCGGGAAGGCTTTGACATAATTACGCAGACGTTCGGGTGTAGCCGGAGATTTATACACCCGCTTCATTTTTTCTTCCTCCTGAAGGCTTTCATCCTGATCTCCGTATCGGCACGCACTAACGCCGGTTCGCATCCCTTCGACCATTCATCCAAACGTTGGCGCAGCGCTTTGGCTTCATCGGTATCCCATTTATCCTCGCTTACCAGCAGCAAATAGCGGGAAAGATCCTTCACTATCGGTAAAGACTGCGGGCGGGTATCCACGTTCTGGATATCCTTAAGCAGCTGGAAGCTTTCTGCCCCCAGCGAAAATGCCGGTTTATCAATATTGATCAGGTCGTTGTCCCAGCGCAGGATACGGATAGATTCAGCCGGTACGGTGCTCAATACCTGCGGGCTGTGCGTAGTTACGACAAACTGTACTTTAGGGAACGCCCTACGCACATCATACACCACCGCCTGCTGCCAGGAAGGATGCAGATGCATATCCACCTCGTCGATCAAAACGATGCCCGGTGTTTCCAAAGCCGCCTTTCTACCCAGATCCGGGTTCAGCCTCACCATGCGGTAAGCCAGATCGGCAGCCATACTGATCACACTGCGGGTGCCATCGCTCAGTGCCTCCACAGGCAGCACGCCCATAGTTTCGTGCATAATGATCAAATTTTGATATGCAAAGCTGTAATCAATATCCTTCCAGCCCATACTGCCGATACAGGTAATGATAGCCTGCTTTACTGCTTTTAAAACCTCGGTATAAGGGTTTTTTTCGTCCTTCTGCCCACTCTCGGCCAGGTAACGGTCAAACTCCATCGCACTCATAGAAGCATATTTGAACCACTGCCCAAATGTGTTATAAGAAGAAGACGGCTCCATACAATCCACATAGCCGCTGCTGCGTTCCAGGCTAATGCCCTTACGCAAAGTCAGCAGCTTGCTGTCGTTCCACATCCTGCTGGTGCCATAATAAGCCATTACCGGCAAAACGATCTGCGAATCATTGGTTTCCCGCAGTGCCTGTACCATCCGTTTGCCATACTCGCTTAAAGCCTTGGCGTTTTGGATCGTCGTTCGGCCTTTGGCCGCTTTCAGCTCACGCTGCCACTCGATCCGTTCCCCATCTATGTAACCTTCAACGCCTATCACTACCGGGTACTGACTTTTCATCCGCAGCACATGCTCCAGCGTGTGTCCCACCGTATCCTTGGTCTGACGCACATCTGTATCGCTTATCTGGTTGGGCCTGACACCATCAAAGCAGGCCAGATATGGTCCCAGAGCCACGGCAATAGCATCTAAGATAGCAGTTTTGCCTTTACCGTTTTCGGCTACGATAACTGTCAGTTCCCGATTGAAATCTATTTCAAAATCATCATAGCAACGGTAATTCTGCAAACACAAACGGCTAATGTACATAGTGCACCTCCAGAGACATATTTTTCTTCCATTATACCTTTTTTCACTAAATTATGGAATTTTTTTGTTATTCTCTGTATAATAGATATATTATTCGATGTGGAAAGGGCTGTAGAAATGAATATTTTCCTTGTTATCGCTTTAGCGATGCTTTTGATCATTGTTTTACTGCGCAAACATATACCCATCGGCCCCGCTATCTTAGCAGGCGGGCTCCTGATCTGGGCCATTGTAGCGCCGGAATTCCACTATCTGACCAGCGCATTTACCACAACGCTGACTATGCCACGTACTTTTGACCTGATCCTGGCCCTGTATTTTGTTATGTGCCTGGAAATAGAACTGCGTACCAGCGGCGCTTTAGACGGTATGATCCACGCTTTACAGCGTTTATTCGCCAGCGAAAAATTCACACTGGCAATTATGCCAGCCTTTTTAGGGCTTTTGCCCTCACTGGGCGGCGCTCGTTTTTCAGCACCCATCGTCGAAGCAGCCAGCCGTGGCACACAGCTGACCCAAGATCACAAGGCGGCTATAAACTTCTGGTTTCGTCATATTTTTGAGTTTTCCAGTCCCATCATCCCCGGTATGATCATGGCCTGCAGCATTGCCGGTGTCGCCTTCAGCGACTTTATAGCTCATCTTTGCTGGCTCACGCTCCTATCCTTTGGCCTGGGCTGGCTAGTGCTGATACGCCCGCTGGATATGCCCTCCAACAGCAATCTGGACGTCGACCCTGCTGAACGCCGTAAGGATATTATGGACCTGACCCTGTCGCTGGCCCCCGTCATAGTCAACTTTCTGTTAGTAGTGTTCTGTGATCTCAACGCTTCAACATCCATGGCGCTGGTCACTGTCGCCATGATACCCGTCCTGCGCCTGTCGAACCGCGTTATCAATATAAAAGAAATTTTTACCGGTGCCTGCGACTGGAAAATGCTGATGAACGTGCTTTGCATCCTGTATTTTATCCAGATTCTTACCGATACCAATGTTCTGCACACTATAGTGGAAGATTTTAAAGCTTCGCCGTTGCCGATCCCAGTCATCATTGCCGCCATCTCTTTTATCATCGGCGTGCTGACAGGTCTTTCACAGGGCCACGTGGCCATAGTTATGCCTATCGTGGCAGCGCTGTCACCCGGCGACATCAACCTGGCTGGTGTAGCCATGGCTTTCGGCGTAGCCGGACAAATGCTAACACCTACCCATATGTGCTTTATCGTAACGCTGGATTATTTTAAAGCCGATTTCTTTAAAACCTTAAAACCCATGATCCTTTTAGAGGTCATGCTACTGACCGTTTTCAGTATTTATACCTATTTTACCTGGTAATAAAACAAAAAAGCTTCCTCATAATGAGGAAGCTTTTTTACTACTGCTTATTTGGCAGCTTCTTTATTTTCTTCTTTTTGCGGCAATGCGATGCCGAAATCACCTAACAAAGGTTTTTCGTTTTTTACTGCGAATAAAAAGCTCATCATTGCTTCAGGCTGTTTAGCAAATTTCATGCTGTATCTTAAAATATCAGCATCTGCACCTTTTTCAATAACGACTAAACGTTTTTCGCTGACAGCGCCGAAGTTTTTATTCATTTGCTCTTTAAAGTTTTTAAAAACCTCTTCTGTAAAATCTTTTTTCATGTCATCAGTCATGATAGAAGTCACAGCAGCATAATTGGAAGCATTTAAAAACTTATTGACCATCGTTTCTTCCGCGTCAAGCACTTTACCGTTGCTGGCGCTGCAGATAGCGCTAAAACCAAGCACTAAGACCATAGTCACCATTAAAAGAATTTTTTTCATAACCATTTACCTCCGGCTCTCTCTGAATATTAAGGGGATTGTAATTCTTTACTATTATACATCTCCGGCGCTATTGCTTCAAGAAAAGTTTTGTTATTCTACAAAAATCTCACAAAGCGCTCAGCTTGCACGCAAATTTTTATGCCAGTTACTTGACTTGGAGTGAACTTTAAGTGTTAAAATATGGTAAAATAATAGTGTACCGCTGAAGCGGCCACACGCAGTCGAAACTGCATCCGTTTACCACAAAAACAAATACTGTCGATATGGCTATGAAGGCTTGACCTGCTCCTGAAAGAGCGGTTATTTTTCATAGCTTTTTTATTTTTATCAGGAAGGAAAGCTTACCAAGATGGACGCTTATATCCGCCGACGTTTACTACTATTACTGCCGGTGCTGCTGGGCATTACCTTCTGCACCTTTTTACTGATGCAGCTGTCCGCCGATGACCCTGTAGATATGATGTACCGAGCTTCCGGCGCTGTGTCTGAAGCCGTTAAAGCGCAGACCAGGGCCGAACTGGGACTGAACCAGCCGCTGCTGCTACGCTACTGGGAGTGGCTGTGCGGCATTGTCACCGGTGACTTGGGCCACTCGTATCTTTCGGGCCTGCCGGTAGCCACGCTTTTGCTGTCCAAGCTACCCAACACTTTGCTGCTGACGGCGCTGTCGCTGGCCTTGACTATTATTGCCGCCGTGCCACTGGGTATTTTGGCGGCCCTCAAACAGGGACGCGGCTGCGATCTGCTGATCCGCACGCTAACTTTTTTGGGCAACTCCCTGCCGGGCTTTTTTGTCGCCTTGCTGCTTATTTACCTGTTTTCCCTCAAGCTGGGCTGGCTGCCCGTACTTAGCAACGGCGGCCTGCAAAGCTTTCTGCTGCCGTCACTGACCCTGGCGCTGCCAATGACGGCCAAATACATCCGCCATATCCGCAGCAGTATTCTTGAAGAACTGCACAAGGATTATGTGGCCGGTGCGCTGGTTCGCGGTATCCCCCAAAAGGTTGTCCTGCGCCAATTTATCCTGCCGGCTTCCGGCGTCACACTGCTGACTTTATTTTCACTGTCCATTGGTTCTTTGCTGGGCGGCACGGCTATCGTCGAAACTATCTTTATGGTTGACGGTATCGGCAAAATGGCGGTAGATGCTATTTTGATGCGCGATTATCCGCTGATCCAGGCTTATGTTATCTGGACGACGCTGATTTTTACCTGCGTTAACCTTTGCTGTGACCTTTTATACCATTATCTTGATCCGCAGGTAGGCCTACTGGATAAAGGCGGTGATTTTTGATGCTGCCTAAAAACCTTCCCACCAGCAGGCTGCACGTCTATCTTTTCTTGACGTTGCTTTTACTACTGCTGGCGCTGGGAGCGCCTTATCTGGTGCCCCACGACCCTTATCTGCAAAATCTGGATAACGCCCTGCAAGCGCCCTCCGGCGCGTATCCCTTAGGTACCGACCGTTATGGCCGCTGCGTCTTTTCGCGGGTGCTGATAGGCGGGCAGACTTCTATTTTTTCTACCTTGGCTTTAGTAGCCATCATTTGCAGCACGGGTACATTGGCAGGCTTATGGAGCGGCTACTATGGAGGCAGGCTTGATAGCCTGTTTATGCGTTTTGCTGATATTTTTCTGGCTTTTCCCGGGCTGGTGTTCGCTATCGCCGTAGCCAGTGTACTGGGGGGCGGCATTACTAACGCCATCGTGGCGCTGGCAGTTATTTCATGGCCCAAATACGCCCGGCTGGTACGCAGTCAGGTACTGCTGGTTAAACAGCAGCCCTATATTGCCGCAGCCCGTTTCAGCGGCTGCAGCGATCGCCAGATCATCATCAACCATATCCTGCCATCTGTTTTCAGTCCCCTGCTGGTAATGGCAGCACTGGATCTTGGCACGATGCTCATTGAGCTGGCCGGCCTGTCTTTTTTAGGACTGGGAGCACAGCCACCTGCCGCCGAATGGGGCTCTATGATGAACAGCGGCCGCAGTATGCTACAAACAGCGCCCTGGGTGATATTAGCTCCCGGCGCGGCTATTTTCCTGACAGTCAGCTGCTTTAATCTTTTAGGCGACAGCTTACGCGATCAGCTGGATCCCAAACATAACCCCAAATAACTTTGCGGAAGGGAACGATAATGATGAAACTTTCTTTACTTGGCAGCGCTCTGCTGCTTTCGGCATTTTTACTGAATGGCTGCGGCTCCACGCCGCCCGCAAAAAACACTGACGCAGGCTCAGTGTTCCGCTACGGCACCACTGCATATGGCACTGCTATGGAAAACGCCGGTATGAACCCGCACGAATCCTACAAAGGCTGGTCAACCCTGCGTTATGGCGTCGGCGAGACATTATTCCGTTTTAATGATGCTATGCAGCCTCAGCCCTGGCTGGCGACTGGCTACGAATTTATCGACGACCAAACTGTAAAGATCACTCTGCATGACGATGTTAATTTCAGCAGCGGCAATAAACTGACCGGCGCAGCCGTTAAGGCCTGTCTGGAAGATCTGGTAGCCAACCACAAACGGGCGGCCGACGACTTAAAGCTGGCTTCCATCACAGCCGACGGTCAAACTGTCACGATCACTTCCACTGAAAAGGCACCCGCACTAATCAATTACCTGTGCGACCCTTACGGCTGCATCATTGATATGCAGCAGGGTACCGGCGACGATGTTAAAATATCTGGTACCGGCCCCTACATCGTCCAAAGCTTGACACCGACGGAAATAGTTTTGACAAAAAACACTAAATACTGGGGCGGCCCAGTCAAAACCGATAAGGTTATCGTTCGCAGCATTACCGACGGCGACACCCTGACCATGGCCATGCAAAGCGGCGAGATCGACGCGACCCAGGGGCTGCCTTATGCCAGCCTGCCTTTATTTGCCAATAACGAAAAATTCGTTATCAAAACTGCCAACACCTCCCGTGTCTTTCAGGCCTGCATGAACTTTACCACACCGGTGCTGCAGGATGCCAATGTTAGAAAAGCCATCGCCATGGCTATCGACAAAGAAAAATTCGCCCAGGTACTTTTAAACGGTAACGGTACCCCTGCTATCGGCCCTTTCCCTGTCAATATGCCCTGCGGCGGTGACGCAGTCCACACAGATGACTATAATGTCCAAAAGGCACGCCAACTGCTGCACGATGCCGGCTGGCAGGATTCTGACGGCGACGGTTATGTTGATAAAAATGGTCAAAACCTGACGGTCAGATGGCTGACCTATACCTCACGGCAAGAACTGCCCTTACTGGCAGAATCGGCGCAGGCTTTTTTGAAAGATGTAGGTATCAAAGCCGAGGTCAACGCAACCGATAATTATAACGATTTCTTAAAACGCGGCGACTGGGATATTTATGCTAAAGCATTCGTGGCAGCTCCTACCGGCGATCCTCAGTATTATTTTACGACCCATGTGCTGGACAGTTCCTCGTACAACTCCGGGCACTACCATAATGACCGGGTAGAACAGCTTACCCAACAGCTGCGAGGAGAATTTGACCCGGCTCAGCGCAACCTTTTAGCTGTGCAGATCGCCCAGCAGCTTTTGGACGATAACGCTTTTATTTATGCCTCCCATCTAAAAATGTCATTTGTTATGAAAAATAACGTCAAAGGCTTCACAGCCCACCCTTCCGATTATTACGAAATCACAGCCGACCTTGAGATATGAGAACTGAGCAGGAAATTGTATGAAGAACCAACCTTTGCTGCAAATAAAAAATCTTAATTTAGGCTACGGCCATAAAAAAGTTCTGCGCGACTTGTCGCTTGAGCTTTACCCAGGTGAAATTTTGGGAATAGTGGGCAGCTCCGGTGGCGGCAAAAGCACTTTATTAAAGGCCATTACCGGCCTGCTTCCTGCCAATGCAACCATCTCCGGAGACCAGCTGCTTTGGCGTGGGCACGATCTTTTAGCAGACGGTTCCAAACGCGGCAGCCTGCTGGGACAGGAAATATCCATGATATTTCAAGACCCTGCGGCGTCGCTGTATCCCGGGCAGACCATCGGTGCGCAAATCTATACCATGCAGCGGGCGCGGGGCCACAAAAACGCTGCGGTTGTTTTTCAGGCAGCGTTACAGGTGCTGGCAAAGCTGGATTTCACCAGCCCCCAGTCTGTTTTAGACAGTTATCCCTGCCAGCTTTCCGGCGGTATGAACCAGCGCGTCTGTATCGCTTTGGCGTTGTTGTTACAACCGACACTGCTATTAGCAGACGAGCCAACTTCCGGTTTGGACGTGCTCACCCAGCAAACTATCTTGAAGCAATTGGCACTGCTGACGCAAGACTTTGGCACTGCCCTGCTCATTGTTTCCCACAATATCTGCGCGTTAGCCCAGATCGCCGATAAAATAGCAGTGCTGGAAGCAGGTCAGATCATTGAATCAGGTCCTGCTGCTACTCTGCTGGAAGCACCACAGCAAGCTTACACGCAAAAACTGCTCCAGTCACGCCCCCGTTTTAGAAAGGAATTTCTTTGATGACAACTTTACCGGCTTTATTAGAAACGCTTAACATAACCAAAAGCTTTCGGCCCGACAATGCTTCTGTAGAGGCCGTTAAAAATATCAGCTTCACTATCGCCCCCGGCGAATGTTTGGGACTGGTAGGCACCAGCGGCTGCGGCAAAAGCACTTTAGCACAGATACTTATGGGTATCACTGAAGCCGACAGCGGCACCGTACTTTTTGACGAACAGGCAATAGATTTTAACGATACTGACACCCGTAAAAATTATTACCGCAACGTGCAAATGGTTTTTCAAAATCCCCTCGTTTCTTTCCATCCCCGCAAAACTATCGGCACAGCTATCATGCTGCCCTTACTGAATTACGGCTATACGCAGCCTGAGGCCACAGAAAAACTGGCCCAACTGCTAACAGAGGTTGGCTTGACGCAGCAGCACGCCGCTAAATTTCCCCATCAGTTAAGCGGCGGGGAATGCCAGCGGGCCGCTATTGCCCGGGCAATAAGCATCGAGCCCAAGCTGCTTATCTGCGACGAAATAACCAGTGCTCTGGATATGCAGATCCAGGCGGAGATCGTGCAGCTGCTGCTTAATTTACAGGCCGAAACAAAAATGAGCATGTTCTTTATCAGCCACGATATCGTTCTTGTGCAGGAGCTGTGCCAGCGTCTGCTGATAATGCGATCAGGCGCTATCATCGAAAGCGGTACAGCACACGAGATCATTACCGCGCCACAGCAGGAATATACTAAAAACCTGATCGGCGCAGCTCTCAATCTTACAATAAACAGGTGAAACTTATGCAATCAGAATTATTTGAAGCAAACAAAAAATATTGGAGCAACCGGGCTCAAGGTTATTCCCAGGTCAATCAGGAAGAGCTGACTGGCCTGCAAAAAGCCAACTGGCTCCGGGAGATAACGCGGCAGATAGCCGCCGTTTATCCCCAGCAGAAACCAGAGGAGCTAAACATTTTAGACGTCGGTACCGGCCCCGGTTTTTTTGCCATTATTTTAGCAGAAGCCGGTTATCAGGTGACAGCTGTAGACGCGACGGCCTCAATGCTAGCAGAAGCCAAGCGCAACTCCGGCGCCCTGTCCGAAACAATCGACTTTCGGCTGATGGATGCCCAGGAACTGACCTTTGAAGACAGTAGCTTTGACGTGGTACTTTCGCGCAATCTTACCTGGGTCCTGGAAAAACCGGAACAGACTTATCTGAACTGGCAAAAGGTTTTGCGCCCCGGTGGCCTGCTTTTAAATTTTGATGCTAATTGGTATAATTATCTGCACGATGATGCTTTAAAACAGTGCTATGAGCAGGACCGCCGCAATGTGTCCATTCAGCAGATAGACGACCATTATTTGGGCACCGACATCGACGCTATGGAAGCCATTGCCCTCCGTGTGCCGCTTACCGGTGTCCAGCGCCCTGAGTGGGATCTGCATGCTCTCAACAAAATTAAAATGCGCTCGGTCACCAGCGACAATTCCGTCTGGCAGCGAGTCTGGTCACCTGTTGAAAAAATAAATTACGCTTCCACGCCCATGTTTATGATCGCGGCAGTTAAATAGGAGCAGTATATGACAGATCTATCAGCTAAAACACTTAGCCAAAATAAAGATGCTAAAAATTATATCGAAAATTATTGGAGCAAACGGGCCGATTCTTTTGCCGAACTCCGCCGCCAGGAACTACACAGCGAAAAATACCAGCTGTGGCAGCAGGAGCTTACCAGTAAATTGCCAACTGCTAAAAAGCTGCGGATTTTAGACGTTGGTTGCGGCGCCGGTTTCTTTTCTATTTTGCTGGCCCACAGCGGTCACCAGCTTACAGGCATCGATTTGACCCCGGCCATGATCGCACAGGCTCGTGAACTGGCAGAACTGGAAGCGGTAAACTGTACTTTTATGACAGCCGATGCCGAACAGCTGCCCTTTGCCGAGGGCAGCTTTGACGTAGTTATTGCCAGGAACCTGACGTGGAACCTGCCAGACCCTACCCAAGCCTACCGTGACTGGATGAGGGTGCTTGCTCCCGGCGGAATGCTGCTTAATTACGATGCTGAGTACGCCAAAGACCATCACCAACAAAAACTACCGACACTCAATGCTCACGCTAATCTTTCCCAAACCTTGCTGGAGGAATGCCATAATATCTACCATATGCTGCCCATCAGCATTTACGAACGGCCGCATTGGGATCTGGAGCTGCTACGCAGCTTGGGCAACTGCAACTGCAGTGTTGATCAATCCGTTGGGCAGCGGCTTTACCGGCAGGAAGACATTTTTTATATCCCTATGCCCATGTTCTGCGTCCAAGCAGTTAAGCTATGATTGCAAAAAAATAAAAAACGCCTGATAAATACCGTTACAACGGTAGCTACCAGACGTTTTATTTTTTTGTTTTACAGACCTTTTTCGATACGTTCCATGGCTTCGATAGTATTTTCGCGACTGCCAAAAGCAGTCAGGCGGAAATAACCTTCGCCCATTTTACCAAACCCGGCACCGGGGGTGCCAACAACAGCCAGTTTTTCCAGCAGGAAGTCAAAGAACTCCCACGAGGTCATACCTTCAGGGCATTGGAGCCAGATATAAGGCGAATGAGTGCCGCCGTAGAACTGGATACCTTTCTTTTTAAAGCCTTCGGCCATAATGCGGGCATTTTCTTTATAGAAAGCCAGCATCTCATGGCATTCTTTTTGGCCCTGTTCACTGAACACAGCTTCAGCACCACGCTGAATGATATAAGGCACACCGTTAAATTTAGTAGTTTGACGGCGCAACCACATTTTATTGATCTCCATCTCTTTACCGTCTGCAGTTTTACGCACCAAAGCTTTAGGAACTACGGTATAACCGCAACGGGTACCGGTAAAGCCAGCAGTTTTAGAGAGTGAGCACAATTCGATAGCGCACTTTTTAGCGTCGGCAACCGCAAAAATACTACGCGGAATGGACGGGTCAGCAACAAAAGCTTCATACGCCGCATCGTATAAAATAACAGCGTCGTTTTTGATGGCATAAGCAACCCAGGCTTCCAGCTGTTCTTTAGTATAAACAGAACCGGTAGGGTTGTTCGGCGAGCACAGATAAATAATATCAGCCTTCACGCTGTCATCCGGCATCGGCAAGAAATTGTTTTCCGGCTTGCCGTCCATATAAATGATCTTGCGGCCGCACATGATATTAGTATCCAAATAAACCGGGTAAACCGGATCCGGGATCAAGATCGTATTCGCATTGCTAAAAATATCGGTAATATTACCGCAGTCACTTTTAGCGCCGTCACTGATAAAAATCTCGTCGCTGTCCAACTCTACGCCAAAGCTGGCATAATATTTTACGATAGCCGCATGTAAAAAGTCATAGCCCTGCTCCGGACCATAACCGCGAAAAGTTTCCTTAGCGCCCATTTCGGCAACAGCCTTCTGCATAGCTTCTACTACTGCCGGTGCCAACGGTAAGGTAACGTCGCCGATACCCATACGAATAACTTTTTTCTCGGGATGTTCAGCTACATACGCATTCACTTTCTGTGCGATCTGCGAAAATAAGTAGCTGTCTTTTAAATTGCAATAATTTTCATTTACAAATGCCATTTCAGGTCCCCCATTTTACTAAAATATATTTTTATTTATTGATGATAGCTTCGGGAATATCGATAACGCCCTCAAATACAGTTACAGCAGGGCCTCTCAAAATAACGTGGTTATTAGGCAGGTGCGTAAGTTTAAGCGTACCGCCTTTAGCGATAACAGTCAATTCTTCGCCTTTTTTACCGGCATGCCCCAGCATGATAGTAGCTACGCAAACTGCTGTAGCACCAGTGCCGCAGGCCCAGGTTTCGCCACTACCACGTTCCCAAACGCGGAATTTAACAGTATTTTTATCAATTACCTGTACGAATTCAGTATTAACACCTTCTGGGAATAACTTATGCTTTTCAAATTTAGGGCCTAATTTTTCCAAATCTAAAGCATCTACATCTTCAACAAAGGTTACATAATGAGGATTACCAACAGAAAGAGCAGTACCATTATATACTACGTCTTCTTCAAGTACCAGTCCCTGGTCGACAAACATAAAATGGTCGCTAATCATAGGAATATCAGCACATTTAAAAATAGGCTCGCCCATATCTACACTTGCTTCCTCTACTTTGCCATCCGCACCTAAAAATACCTCGATAGTTTTAATGCCGGAAAGTGTGTCTAAAGTAAAGGTGGTTTTATCAGTCAGGCCTTTATCATAAACATATTTAGCGATACATCTTGTACCATTGCCGCACATCTTCGCTTCGGAAGCATCGGCATTAAATATACGCATTTTAAAATCAGCAACGTCAGATTTGCAGATCATGATCAAACCATCGCTGCCAATACCAAAACGTCTATGGCTTACATATTCGGAAATAGCGCCCGGGTTAGGCAATTCCTGTTCCATACAATTAACATATACATAATCGTTACCTGCACCGTGCATTTTCGTAAATTCCATTTTCATAGTACTATCCTCCTAGTGAATTCATACTTATCATATATTATAGCAAAAATAAGTCAAACAATACAGTTATAAAAATCTTTCCGATTGTTCCTTTTTAAGAACACTATCGTCGTTCTTCATATAGTATACTATTAGCTGTGGCTAACGTCAAGGACAGATTGAAAAATTAAATAAAAAATATGCCCAGGCCAAGGCCTAGCAACTTCCATATTGAATATAGTGGCAACTTTCTATCACACGCGCACGCTCTTGATTACTTAAGGATTACTGCGTTATCACTTGTAATCAATTGGCGCTCAGCTCGGATAGAAAGAAAGTTAACAATAAAAAAGAACCATACCGAATGGTATGGTTCTTTTCTAACCGGCAACTTTCTATCCTCCCAGGCCGCTTCCAGCCAAGTACTTTCGA
>OIZQ01000012.1_pt1 | contig 120719 bp, 104 predicted proteins | sample 1588491 | NCBI WGS metagenome assembly OIZQ01 (sample SAMN03283262) | human gut metagenome | biome: human-associated habitat; material: feces | host: Homo sapiens | place: USA | collected 2013
ATAACTATTCTAACAGATATGGTAACCTTGATTTACCATACAACTGGAAAATAACTTATACTAGAACCTTTTAGTATGGGCGGCATATAATGCTGCTTATACTAAATTTTGAGGATTTCTACTGAGTTACTTAATATACTGTTAAATCATTGCTGATTTAATATGAAACTTTTAAGGAGCTGAAACGTGATGAAAAGAATTTTGAGCAAAAGTGCATTGATGGTAGCCCTTTTAACTAACAGTGTCATCTGGGGGGGCACTGCAGTACACGCTGAAGAGCCGAGCCAGGCTTTTACGCTAGACCCGATGGTCGTAACGGCAACAAGATATGAAAAAAGAGATATTGATGTCCCAGCAAGTACAACTATTTTGACAGGGCAGGAATTACAAGATACCGGTGCCAGTAACTTAGGTGTTGCTTTAGCTAAGGTTTCGGGAGTCGCATATAAGCAATTTGGTCCAGCTGGTGCGTCTATGGGAACAATGATTAATGAAGTCAATATCCGCGGTATTAGTAATGGCACATTGGTTATGGTAAATGGAAATCCTGTGTCATGGCGTGGAAAATATAATCTTGATTCTATAGCTGTTGATAATATCGAACGAGTAGAAATAGTTAAGAGCGGTGGCTCTGTTCTTTATGGCAGTGAGGCTATGGGTGGCGTTGTTAATATAATTTTAAAGAAAAAAGGCTCTAATGCAGTTGGTGTTGGTTTTGGTAACAGAGGTCAGCAAAATTATAATGCATCCGTAGGCAATGAAAAGTTTACAATAGGATATAACCTTGAAAAATTTGGTAAAGTAACGGGTATATCTGAAAGTGATATAGATTATGATAATTTTGAAGGTTCAACAAGAACAGATGCCGACAATGTAGAAAAAAACAATTTTTCACTTGGTTACAATATTACAGACAATCTTAATTTCTCCTATAATTATTTTGAAACAAAAGTAGATTATAATAGATTTGTGGATTCTGTTACGGCTACGTCATCGGGTATTGTAGTTGGCGATCAGTTCAATGGCAGAACTTATACTTCTAAACAACATACAACACAATTAAACTATAACGACAATAATATAAAAGCGAGTATGTATTTTAACCAAGCTGATATTTCTGCCAATGGTCCTACTTATATTACATCTAAATGGAAAAAGAGTTTTTCACAATATAATACCAAAGAACGAAATCGCACTTACGGAACCGATGTTCAAAAAAATTGGACTATAGGAGAAAAATCAAAAGCAATTTTCGGCATGACTTACCAAAGAGAGTTTTATGATAAATCAGTTTTTGCTGAAAATGATGATTATTCGCGTAATAATTGGGCTGTTTATGGGCAGTGGGAACAGGCACTTGATGATAAAAATACTGTTATCGTAGGAGCTCGTGAAACCTGGACAACAGGAGCACCAGGAGGACAGAATTACAATAATTTCAGTGCTGCAGGGCAATACATACATAAACTGGATCAAGATCAAAGTTTATATGCCGCAGTAACGCAATCTTTTATCATGCCGACCTATGCACAAATGTATGGAGCTAGTGATATCGCTATTCCTAATCCTAATTTGAAACCGCAGACAGGGACAAATTATGAAATCGGTTGGAAAAAGGTTTCGGAGAATCATAGCTGGAAAGCTGCACTTTATCATATAGATATTACGGATAATATTTCAGCTACATGGGCAAAGGACAAAGATGAATACACTTATGCTAATGAGGATTTTAAGAACACAGGAGTTGAATTGACCTGTGATATTGTTGGTAAAGATGGTCTTTCTTACAATTGGGGAATTAATTATGGTGATCCCAAAGTAAAAGGAACGAAGAAACCTTATTGGGACAGAAAATTTGGCAGAGTGCAATTAAATGGTGGTATTACCTATAGTAAGGATAAATGGAGAAGTAGTTTAACTGCTAGCTATTTAGCTGATCGCGTTGGCACACCTAGTTCGTCTCACTCTGAAAAAATTAAACCGTATTTGCTTACTTCTTTAAGCACAACATATCAAATGGATAAACACAGTGATATTACTTTAACTATGGATAATATTTTAAATCGTAAAGACAATCTAAGTCATTCTGGTGGATCAGCATATTATGCAACACCTTTTAATTTCTTACTAAGTTACAACTATAAATTCTAATTATTAGGCGGCACATAGTGCCGCCTATATCCCTTATTTTTAACTTTGCAAATACAAAGCAAGTTGCTTTTTAAATAAATTTACTGCAAAATAGATATGTGATTTATCGGGAGGTAATTATGGCAAATACTATTATCGAACTGAAAAATTTATCAATCGGTTATGGAAATAAAAAAGTTTTGCAAGATGTGAATGCAAAGATCAATAAAGGCGAGATCGTGGGCATTATTGGCTGTAACGGTGCCGGCAAAAGTACACTGCTCAAAACGATTCGCGGTTTACTGCCGCGCCAAAGCGGCGAAGTTTTGTATTTCGATAAAGCATTAGAAAGTTTTGCTGAAAAAGAACTGGCTCGAGAAGTTGCCTATTTACAGCAGAATGTGGAAGTTGGTTTTGGTTATACAGGTAAAGATATCGTGCTTGCAGGCCGATATCCATATATGAAATGGTGGGAAGGCGAAAGCGGTTATGATGAAGAACTGTCATTAAAGTGCATGGAGTACACAGGAACGAAAGAGTTGGCTGACAGGCCGGTGAACGAGGTTTCCGGCGGGCAAAAACAGCGCATTCTATTGGCGAAGGTTTTAGCACAGCAAACGCCGATTTTGTTTTTAGATGAACCAACAACTGGGTTGGATATGGTTTATCAGGAAGAGATTTTTCGCTTTAGTAAGGCCTTGGCTGAAATGGGAAAGACTATTTTGATGGTAGTGCATGAACTAAATTTAGCTGCTAAATATTGCAGCAGGATCATCTTACTGGGCGAAGGTACTGTTATTGCCGATGGTAAGCCAGAGGAGGTTCTGACAGAGGCGATTTTAAGCAGAGCTTATAATGCCCCGGTCAGAGTTATCCGCAGTCATAATACCAATGAGATAATAGAGATAAGTACGAAAGAGGATTGTAGCAGATGTCAGCGTGACAGAGAGTTGCTGGAACTTATTTGCTGCCAGGGGTGATTATGCAGAGAAGAATTTTTTTGTGGTTGATGCTTTGCTTGGTTTTGACTTGCCCGACCGTGTTTGCAGGTGGTGTCAATTTAGAGGCAGTCTATCCTTATAGTTTGGAACATAAAGATATCCATAAAACTATGGGCGGCTCTACCAACCCACTATATTTAAATATTGAGAGCTTTGATGATCCAAATCCGCAAAAGGTAAAGGTAGAAATTACCTTGCCAGCGGGTATGCTGTTTAACGCCGATAAGGATTGGCAGGAAATAAAAACTGCTTCTGGCAGCATTATCCAGCGTGAATGGCTGCTGCCTGCTGATTATGGGCAGAATTTTGATTTGCTTTATTTGCGTGCGGATACAGGCTTAAGGGATGGCAGTTATAAAATCGCGATAAAGGTTAGTGGCAAGGACTGGGAAGAGCATAAATTAATCAGCTTTGAACATGAGTCAGATGAAAGTAATATAATAACAGCTATTGGTAATGGTGAAGATGTTGTTCTAGATAAGTCGAAATTTAATTGGTATATTCAATCTATTACCTTGCCAGTAGATAATTTAGGCAATAAAGATGACAGAATCAAAGCTGGAACGATTTATATAAAGGATACTGCTTTAGAATCTTTTCGCAATAGAATGACCGGTGACGGAGCTACTAATTGGGCCGCTGTATTTAATCATCCTGCAGCACATTTACTTTTAGAAATGCGCAATCCGCAGCAGGATATCAGGATATTGAAGTTCAGGGCAGAACTGGTGGACAAATATACTGGAGAACCTGCTATTGGTCTGTGTACAGCCAGTCAGAGCGACAATGAAACAGAGCAGGGCTGGGGCGGTCTGGCTGGTAGTGATGACGCATCTACAGCGATGATTTCACTGGACGGTAAAAAAAGTCAATCGTTTATTTTACCTTTGTATGTTGATTATTTTAGGGCAGTGGAAGGTGAATACAATCTTAAGGTAACTGTTTTCGGCAACGGTCAGGAAAAAATTCAGGAAGTACCAATAACGATTGCCAAGAAACGCAGCATGGGATTATTTGCTGTAGGATTTTCGTTCTGCTGCTTGCTTTTGGTGTGCCTGACTATTGGTAAATTGAAAAAATGTATTTTTAATATTGGCGCTAAGGGAGCTATTACTATCGCTTTATTTGCCGCTGTAGCGTTTGGCAGTATTGTTGTTCCAACAACTTTACTAGGCGATTTGCTGCAAGTTGTTTTAGGTCCTTTTTCTGGTTTAGTTACAGGTATTTTAAATGGAGTACTGCTGTATTTGTTAGTTATGTCTTTACTTGTTATTTATCGTAAGCCCGGTATAGTAGCTTTGATGTTTTTATTAAAATGGATGCTGGCGGGATTGATGTTTGGCCGTTTTACTCCGCTGGGCGTGCTTAGTTATATGGTTTATATCGTTGTTTTGGAAAGCACTTTATATTTAAGCGGCTTTTATACAAAAAAAGAGCTTACAGCGGGCTACATTTTATTAGTATCTGTACTTATAGGTGTGGCTGATGCCTTTATAACCATGATCAATTTAGAACAGAGAATGTTTTTTTACAGGCTGTATTATGCCGATTGGTATATAGGTCTTTATATGCTTATCAATGGTTTGTTATATAGCAGCATTGGTTCGTGGCTTGGCTACAAGGTGGGTACTAAATTACAACAGGTGATGGGTGAATGATATGCTGGTTATAGACAATGTTTCATACCGTTATAAGACGCGTGAGCTGCCAACGTTAAAACATCTGCACCTGCATGTAAAAAAAGGTGAGATGCTGCTTTTAGCAGGCCGCAGCGGCTGTGGTAAATCGACACTTATCAAAGCAGTGAGCGGGCTGGTGAATACGGCTGGTGCAGGGGAGCTGCATGGCAAAATATATCTGGATGGCAGGGATACTGCGGTAATGACGCCGGAAGAAATAGGCGTTATGGTAGGCACAGTTTATCAATCGCCTGATGATCAGCTTTTCGCAATGACTGTTGCCGACGAAGTTGGTTTTGCATTGGAGAACCAGGGACTTGATGAACATATAATAGCTGAAGCAGTAAAAAATGTTTTGCAGAGGGTCGGTTTGGCGGGGTTTGAGCAAAACAGCATCCATACTTTATCAGGCGGACAAAGACAAAGATTGGCTTTAGCTTCTGTGCTTGTCACCAAACCCAAGCTTTTAGTTTTGGATGAGCCTGTAAGTCAGATGAACCCTCAGGGTGTAGAGGATTTTTTAAAACTGCTTGCATCGCTTAATCGTGAAGATGGCATAACTATTATTGTGGTTGAGCACCGGGTGCATGAATTGGCGAAGTATTTTCCGCGGTTAGCAGTAATGTTTGACGGCGAGTTTATTTATGATGGCGCGATGGAATTGGCCTGGGCAAAAATAGGCTCTGCAGAAAAACTGGGTTTACGGGAGCCTCAGAAGGTGAAGTTATGCCGATATTTGCACTTAACGAAGCTTGTTGACGATACACAGGAAATAGTAAATTTAGTTAAAAGTGAGTGCATAATAGGTAAAAAGAAAAAATTTAGCAGTGGGCAAAAACAAACCGGAGAACTTATTGTCAAAGGTGAAGCAGTAAAATATCGCTATCCCGGAGCAAAAACTGATACGCTGCAAGGCTTGGACTTTGAACTTCACAAAGGCGAGACTGTAGCCTTGATGGGCTTTAACGGAGCCGGTAAAAGTACTTTGATAAATTTACTGGGGGGACTTACAGACTTAACAGCAGGAAAATTAGAAATTTTACAGGGTTCTGCTACAGAACATGCGCACGAAATTGGTTACTTGCGTCAGGAGCCGGATTTGATGCTGCTGGCAGACAGTGTGTGGGAAGAACTTACCTGGAAAAATAAAAACGCAGGCGCTGAATATTTATGGCAACTGCTGGCAAAACTAAAATTGACAGATAACGTTGAGGATTTTCCCTTGGCTTTGAGTAAAGGGCAGCGCTTGAGGGTAGTTTTGGGAGCCTTGCTGGCCAGAAAACCCAAATTATTGCTTTTGGATGAACCAACTACAGGGCAGGATCAGCAAAGCCTGGAAGAAATAAAAAAATTGATCGCTGATTTTGCAAAGCAGGCAGGCTGCATTTTATTTTGTACACATGATATTGAGTTGGCATCGGAAATAGCAGATCGGGTAATCATTATGGCTGATGGGAGGATCATCGCAGATGGTGAGCCTGAAATAGTTTTGGCTGACAGGACTATATTAGCAGCAGGCGGTCTTACAGTACCGCCTCTACTAAATGTTGCCGAGGCTTTGTTATTACCTAAATGTATTACAGTGGAGGGGGTAGGTCGTTATGTCAGTCCGTCAGTTATGGGAAGGCTGTGATGCAGCTGTTTGGGCACAAAAGCTGGATGGCAGGACCAAGCTGCTTATTTTGTTTTTAGTAGCGGTACTGGCAATTGTTGTTGATAATCCCCGCACTTTATTTTTACTGTTTACTGCGGCTTTACTGCTGCATTTAACTGCCCGTACATCTGTTTACAAGTGGCAGGTATTGGCTGTGTTGCTGCTGCTGGGGTTATGGGGATCTATGTTCAGCCAGGCTTTGTTTTTTGCACAAACGCCGCGAACGCCGCTGTTTGTTTTAATAGAACCGACGATGCCTGTTTTGGGACAAATTACAGGTGGGCTGTATGTTTATCGCGAAGGCGTTATTTATGGCGCTGTGCAGGGGCTGCGGTCGGCCATAATGCTGACGCTGGGCTTGTTTGTTTGCTGGACGTCGGACCCAAGACAGCTTTTAAAGGCACTGATTGCCTGGCGCCTTTCACCGCAGATTGCTTTTATGCTTGTAACGGCCATACGGTTTTTACCGGTCTTGGCGGCCGAAGCAGGAGAAGTTATTGTAGCACTGCGCCTGCGGTCGGATACCAAGGTTGGTCGTAAAAGTGTGATCAGGCATTTGCCTTATATAGCTAAACCATTATTGGCCAGGTGTTTGCGCCGGGCTCAGACTTTAGCTTTATCTGTTGTGAGCAGAGGCTTTTTTTTGGCGACTGCCAGAAAAAATGAATTTTGGCATCAAAATGAAAAAGTTGTTTGCTGCCTGCTTGCTGTTTTTACTATCAGCGTAGCGTTCAGTAAAGTTGCCTACCTGCTTTCGGAACAGGGACTTTATTTTGGTGATTTAAGAATAGTTTATGATTGGACGAAATTATATTTATGAGTAAAGTAAAAGGAACTATCGCAATTGTTATTTTAATAATTTCCTGGTTTGCAATGCTGTGGCTTACGGGCAGCCGTACGCCCTGGCAGATTTTTTCGACAACCGATAAAGGTGAGGGTATAAGTGTTTATTTAGGCGATATTCCAAGTGAAAATTATGATCGAATGGGTTTTACTAAGGGCTTAGTGGAATATATTGCCAGTGAAAATTCGTGGCTGGTTGGTACGGACAGAGGCGAATTATTTTTATTTGATAATGACGGCAAACAGGTTTGGAAGCGTTCCCTTGGTATTGGTAAACTGGTTTCTCTGTGCGTATCACATGATGAAAAAATCGCATTTGTGGGCGAGCAGAGCCCGGCTGGTAATTTGTATGCCGTTGATCTTTATGGCGGCGATATATTGTGGAAATTTGCTGCGGAAACTGTTGTTGGTGTAGAACCGGCTAAACGCTCTTATCCGAGTATTGTGCATATCTGTGTCGATAAAGAGGATAATGTTTATGCCAATGCATACAGGTTTGTGACGGCAAAAGATGGCAGCCGCGGCTACAATGGCAAAGCTGTTGCATTTACCAAAAAGGGTGAGCCGTTGTGGCAATTCCCACATAACGAAAATATCGACAGCTGGATAAATTGGTGTGACGTAAACGACAACAACGGTAAAGTAGTTTTGTCTACTTCTGCATACGAAATTAGACCGGATATGAAATATCGTGATACAATGTATCTTATTGATAAAGGCACTGGCAGATTGCTTAATTCTGTAGATGTTCCGCCGGTGCCTCCATTTGAAAATACCGTAATGCGGGGCAGCCCTAATTTTTCTGCGGATGGTACTTTTTTAGCTGCCGCATGCAGCGACGGCAGAGGATTACTTTTTTACAGTAATGGCAAGATACTGTGGCAGCGTGAATTATCCAAACCAACACAGGTAGATGAGGCGTGGATAAATGCTTCCGGCCGTGATGGTTTTGCAGTTAAAGAAGGCGTTATTTTTACTACTATCAATACATTTAACAGAGAAAACTGGCAGTTGCCAACGCCGGTAGAACATCCCAGTAATAATAGTTTTTATGTTTTTAATTATGACGGCACCTTTAAGTACAAATACAAAGCGTTGGGAACAATGGAGCAAATAGTTTTTGCTGGAGATTTGGCCGCTTGCGCCGTAGGGCGCAATGTGCGCACACATAATTATGCTGCCCATGGAGCGGTTATTATTGATTTGCAAAGCGGTAAAGAGTTAAACTTTTTCCATACTGAAGGGCCGCTGCAGGCAGTAGCTATAAGCAATGACGGGACAAGCTTGGCAGGAATAGAAGCACCGGCAGTGACTCCGGAAGGGAAAATTATTGGTGCATATAAGCTGCATATTTGGCAGCGCTGAAACTTAAGAGGTAATTTATGATTTATAATTTTTTGCATTATTACAAGCCCTATAAAAAAATACTTTGTGGTGTGATTATTGGATCATTGATTGCAGCGTTGCTGGATCTGGTGTTTCCAATGATCGTCAGGCAGATATTAAATGAAGTTTTACCGCAGAACAACATAGATAAATTGCTGCAGGATACAGGATTATTATTTGCTTTGTATTTAGGCAATTATGGACTGCTGTATATTATTAACTATCAGGGTCATTTAATGAGTGCCAAAATAGAAAATGATATGCGGCGAGATCTGTTTGAACACTTACAGAAAATGTCCTTCAAATATTTTGATAACGCCAAGACCGGACAGTTACTGGCAAGATTGACCAGCGATATAGCTGAAATAGGCGAGCTATCTTTTCGCGGGCCTAATGATGTGATAGTTTGTGGCATTACAATGGTTGGCACGATCGGGATATTGTTTTGGATGAATGTTTATTTGGGGATTTTGATTGCCATGTTGTTGCTGGCGAAAACATTACACACTGTTTATGTTAATCGGAAGATGAAGGCAGCGTTTAGAGCTAACAGGGTAAAAAGCGGTGAGATCACTGCCAGGGCGGAGGAAAGCCTGGGAGGAATAAGATTAGTAAAAGCATTTGCGCAGGAAGATTATGAACTGTCGCGGTTTATGGAAAAAAGTCAGGATTTTTTAGAAACACGACGTCGTTCATATAAGATTTTGGCCTATTTTTCGGGCAGCGTAAATTTTTTTACTAATGTTACTAACTTACTTATACTGGCCTGTGGGGGTCTTTTGATCGCAAAGGATCAATTATCGCTAAGTGATTTTATTGCTTTTTTATTATATGTGAACTTATTTATGAAGCCACTGCTGCGTCTTACGGTCTTTACGGAAATGTATCAGCGTGGTATGGCTGGCTTTCAGCGGTTTTATGAAATCATGGAATTACAGCCGGAAATCATTGATCAGGAAGATGCTATTACCTGCCCCAAGATAAGTGGCGCTATAGAGTTCGATAATTTAGTATTTGGTTATTCTGATAACAATCAAGTCATTAAAGGCTTTAAGCTTAAAATAAAACCTGGGCAGACGGTAGCATTTGTTGGTGAAACCGGTGCGGGTAAAACTACTATAGCCAGTTTGTTATTAAGGTTTTATGAACCGCTTAGCGGACGGATCCTGATTGATGGCATCGATATCCGCCGCTATAAGCAGCAGGACCTGCGCCGCAATATAGGTATTGTACAACAGGATGTATTTTTGTTTTCGGATTCGGTAACTCATAATATTGCTTATGGCAGGCCGGAAGCAAGTCAGGAAGAAATAAAAAAGGCCGCTGAATTGGCCGCGGCAGATAGATTTATTCAAAACCTTCCAGATAAATATGCAACAGAGATTGGCGAACGTGGCGTGAAGCTGTCGGGAGGACAAAAACAACGTCTTGCTATCGCCCGGGTTTTTCTAAAAAATCCTCCGATTGTTATTTTGGATGAAGCAACATCATCTTTAGACAATAAAACGGAAAAGTTGATTCAAGAATCTTTGGATAGACTTGCCGAAAATAGAACGACTCTTATTATCGCACATAGAATGTCAACAATAAAAAATGCTGATCAAATAATAGTGCTGGATAATGGCGAAGTTGCCGAAGTTGGTACACATGACACCTTGATGTTAAGACATGGTCTGTATTATAATCTATATAATGCCCAAAAACAGATTGATGATAGATAGGTGATTTGATGATCAGTATAGAAAACTTAACAAAACGTTTTGGTGACAGGATTGCCGTAGCGGGAATAGATTTGGAGATCAAAGACAGTGAGATTTTTGGCCTGCTGGGGCCAAATGGCGCCGGCAAGACGACTACTGTCAGGATATTGACGCTGCTTTCGCAGAAAAATTCGGGAACAGTGAAGATAGCAGGTTTTGATATTGAAAAAAACAGCGAAAAAATCAAAGACATCATTGGCGTGGTGCCACAGCATATGAGCCTGGATCAGGACTTGACCGGTAGGGAAAACCTGATTTTACAGGCGCGGCTGCACCATCTTAAGGATAAAGAAGTTATGCGTCGGCGCATTGATGAAATTTTAGACTTTGTAGAGCTTGCTGACAGAGCCGACGACAAATCCCGTAAATATTCCGGCGGTATGAAACGGCGTTTGATGATTGGGATGGCACTTTTGCATAAACCGAAGGTTTTGTTTTTAGACGAGCCTACTGTAGGCTTGGATCCACAGGTGCGCCGTAAAATGTGGGATTTGATCCGGAGGATGAATGAAGACGGGATGACCGTGCTTTTAACTACGCATTATATCGAAGAGGCTGACCAGCTTTGCAGCCGTGTAGCAATTATGAATAAGGGACGTTTGGTTGCTACCGATACGCCGCAGCGCTTGAAGGAGAAGGTTGGCAGGGTAGTAGTAGAGCATATGGAAGCTGAAGGGATGACCAGTAAATTTTTTGATAACAGAGACTTGGCCGCTGGTTATGCGGCAGGACTGGATACGAATGCTGTGATACGCGAAGCCAATTTGGAAGACGTTTTCATTGAGCTGACTGGGAGGCGAGTCAATGATTAATAATTTTTTCTATGACGTCTATACCGTTTTTTGGCGCGATTGGGTAGTATTTAAAAAGATGTTTTTCAAATTTTTATTTTCGCGAATGATAACACCCTTTTTATATATTTTTGCTTTTGGTATCGGTTTGGGGCGTAATGTATCGGTTGACGGCGGCAGCTACCTGTCATTTTTGATACCAGGTATGATCGCTCTTAACTCTATGAACATTTCATTTAACACGATAGCGGCACCGCTCAATATGGCTCGCATCTATCATCATACACTGGAAACTTATCTTATTTCGCCTATTTCCAGTGCAGCCTTTGTTTTTGGCAAAGTGCTGTCCGGTACGGTGCGCGGTTTAATTTCTTCTGCGATCATTGTGCTTATTGCCGAGCTATTAGGCGTGCATTTATATTTAGGAAGCTGGTTTTTTCCCGTCTTGATTTTAAATTGTTTTATTTTTTCGTCGTTGGCGGTAGTTGCTGCCATGACTATCAACAGCCACGAAGAAATGAGCAGCTTCAGTACCTATGTACTGGTACCAATGTCGTTTTTGTGTGGTACCTTTTTTAAAGCCGACGGATTTCCACCTGTTATCAAAGGGATTTTAGGTGTTTTGCCGCTGACGCCTGCAAGTAGTGCGTTAAGAGCCGCCGCGAATAAAATGCCTTTGGAATGGTATTGGCCAGTTATTATGTTAGTTTATTTCGCGGCATTTTTTGGCTATGCATATTATCTTCTGGAAAAGAAGCGGGAAGAATAGGTAAACTTCTTTACAATTTGTGAGGTGATATGTAAGAGTTTTTATTGCAGACCTCAACCTGACGTGATATAATATCAATCAGTAACAAAACTTAATAAGCGAAAGTCTAGGTGTGCACACTTAATAGATAAATTGGTTTAAAGCCAATACGGTCACGCCGCTGTAATGCCGAGCAAGCCTCATTTAATGCCACTGGGAAACTGGGAAGGCGAGGTAAGCGATGAAGCAGAGTCAGAAGAACTGCCTAGATTTTTCTACTGTATCCGGCGAGTGACAGGAATAGGTAGCTAATTTTAGCGGAACCTTTCTGTATACTTTTGGGTGCAGAAGGTTTTTTTATTTTGTAAAACTTAAAATAAATTTCTATTTATTTATCGAGTTAGCATTAGCAAATTCGATTGGATTTGGTATTATTAGTATTAAATATAAAATTTTTAGGAGGCATTTGTTGATGGAAGCGATTAAGGAAGCTATTGAGTATTTTCATAAGGGTGGTTTAGTAATGTGGCCGTTGCTGCTGTGTTCGATAATGGTAGTCACCATAGCTATCGAACGGTATATGTATTATAAAACGGCTGATTCTGGTTCTGTATTTACGCAGGAATTCTGTACTTTAATGGGGCAGGGCGACGTAACTGGAGCTGCACAGCTGGCGGCAAGCAGTGGCGGCGAGTGTGCGCGTATAGTTAGCGAAACAATGTCAATGCCGGGAACTGCGGCCAGACATTCTGCTTATATGGAATCTCAGGCAGGGCTGGTTATTGCCAGGTTGCGTAGCAAATTACACTATCTGGGCGTTATCGTAACAATGTCACCGCTTTTAGGTTTGTTGGGAACTATTATCGGTATGATAGGTTCTTTTAGTATTTTTAATCTTCAGGAAGGGCAGCCGCTGGCGATTACCGGTGGTATTGGTGAAGCGCTGATAGCTACGGCCAGCGGTTTATGTGTTGCAATTTTGGCTTTGTGTGCACATTCTTATTTTGCGCAGCGGTTGGATAATTCGATTACGGAAATGGAACAATGCTTCTCTGCTGTTCTGGAGGCTGAAAGCAGGGGGGATAACTAATGAAACTGCGTGACAGCAGAAATTTGAAACAGCCTGAGCTGATGATCATTCCAATGATCGATATCATGTTCTTTTTATTGGTGTTTTTTATGCTCAGTACAATGTATATGGTGGATTTAAAAACTATTCCCATCAAACTGCCGAAAGCCGATAATGCAGCTATCGATACCAAGACGACGTTTGCTGTTTCGGTAAAAAAAGACGGTACTATTTGGCTTGGTGATAAACAGACCGATATTATGAGCTTGACGATGCAGGCAAAAATGGAACAAAAAAGTAATCCCAATTTTGCGATCGTTATTCGCGCTGATAAAGATGCAGATTACGGCAAGGTGATCACGTTGCTGGATAAGCTGAAAGGCGCTGGTGTGCAGCGTTTTGGTTTGGCGACGGATATAGGAGCTGGTGAATGATGGATGACTCGAAGAAGAGATTCCAAATAGGTCTGCTCGGTTCGTTGGGATTTCATTTATTCGTTTTTTTAGTCATTGCTTTTGCCGGACTTTTCGCTGCTTCGCATGTCGACGATAAAGTGGTCGAGATCGCTGTCTTCGGCGGTGGTGGCGGAGGCGGCGGTGGCGGAGGCGGCGGTGCAAAACCTGCCGACCCGACAGAGGCTGATGTTGCAGCGGCGAAAGCTGCTGCTTTACAAAATAAACAGCAGCCAGCAGCGCAGCAGCGCAGTGCCATGCAGCAAAGTCCTAAATCAGCGGAAACAATTAAAGCAGATGACATAGTTGAAAAAACAACGCGCCGGGAGCAGTCGGCAGCGCAGCAGCAATCTGCAACAGTAAATGAAGTGCCTGCTGAACAAGCACAGCAGCAAAGTAAAAATATCGCCGGTGCCGATGTTAATGAGAACACAGGTTCCGGCGGCGGTTATGGCAGCGGACAGGGCACAGGCTACGGCAGTGGAACAGGTGCTGGTAGCGGCAGCGGCAGCGGTGGCGGTCATGGGGCAGGAACAGGTAGCGGTATTGGTGATGGCACAGGTGCCGGTATTGGTACTGGTGAAGGCGGCGGCTATGCTGGCGGCGATCCTTCTGCAAATCCCGCTATCCCGCCGCGTCTGGTCAGAAGCAGGCAGCCCAATTATCCCGGTAGTGCCCGCAGTGCCAGTATTGAAGGAACTACGACTGTACGGATATTAGTAGGTTACGAAGGTGAAGTAGAGTCTGTCGTCGTGGCCGAATCTTCTGGTAACGCCGCCTTAGATGCTGCTGCTGTTGAAGCCTGTTATGGCTGGCGTTTCAGCGGGGCTAAAAATGGTATCGGTCAAAAGATCCGCTGCTACACATATGTACCTATAACCTTTCGGTTACGATAATTTAAAACTAAAGCGAAATCTCCATTGGTTTTTTATGGATTCTATGCTATAATGATACGGTAATTTGATATTATTAGGTACCCGTGAGGGTATAAATGGCAAGAACGGTGCAAATCCGACACGGTCCCGCCACTGTGAAAACGCCGATGCGTTTAAGTCAGATGCCTGCCTATGTGTAGAAGCTGTATCCACGAGTGATGGAGATAGCAAGTGACTTACTCGTAAAGGGTTAAGTATGCGCTTGTATCTTTATGACTTCTGTCGGAAACGGCAGAAGTCTTTTCTAATTATTAGTAAAATCTACTAGATGACAGAATGTGTTTAGCAAGATGTTTGTTCAGAAAGGGGTTGACGCATGGAAGAATATCAAATTTCGCAGGGCAAACGGTTGCGCTGCGGTTATACTACGGGAAGCTGTGCTACGGCAGCGGCTAAAGCTGCGGCGGTAATGCTTTTGACCAGAGAGCGTATCGACTGTGTGCAGATAGATACCCCTAAAGGCATCGTGCTTAATCTGGAGCCGGAGGAAGTTGAGGTTACTGCTGATAAAGTAACTTGTGCAATTCGCAAAGACAGCGGCGACGACCCCGATGACACCAATGGTATTTTGATTTATGCTACTGTGGAAAAAACAGGTGGCCACGATATCGAGCTATGCGGTGGTAATGGTATCGGTCAGGTTACCAAGCCGGGCTTAGCCTGCGCGGTAGGCGGACCGGCCATCAACCCTACACCGCGGCGAATGATTATCGACGAATTGACTAAAGTTATGACGTCAGCCGATTACCAGGCGGGACTGAAGGTAACAATAGCTGCTCCGGCAGGTGTTGAAATTGCAAAAAAAACTTTTAATCCCCGGCTGGGTATTTTAGGTGGTATTTCTATTTTGGGTACCAGCGGCATTGTAGAGCCGATGAGTGAAAAAGCCCTTGTGGAAACAATGTATGTAGAGATTGACGCTCAGGCTGCAGCTGGTAATAAAAATCTGCTGGTCTTTTTTGGCAACTACGGTGAAGATTTTACCCGTGACGTGCTGGGGCTGGACATAGCCGATGCCGTTACCTGCAGTAATTTTGTAGGCGAACTTTTAGATTATGCAGTTTACAAGGGTTTTGAAACCCTGCTTTTGATAGGACATTCCGGTAAACTGGTCAAGTTGGCACAGGGCGTGATGAACACCCATTCTAAATATGCTGATTGCCGCACTGAACTACTGGCGCTGCATGCAATGTTTGCAGGGGCTGGGACCGAAGTTGGCAAAGAAATAGCAGGCAGCTTGACGACCGATGAAGCCGTAAAGGTTTTGCAGCGGGAAGGCATTTTTGAAGAGGTGGTTGGAAAGATCACTGAACGCATTGATTTTTACATGCAGCATCGCGTGCATGGCAAAATAAAAACGGCTGCGCTGATGTTCTCAAATGTATATGGCATTTTGGGAAAAACGGCAGTTGCCGATGAATTAGTAAAATTACATTTAAAGGACAAACAGGAAGGATGAACAACATGAGAGGTAAATTGTACAGTGTAGGTATCGGACCGGGAGACCCGGAATTATTGACTTTAAAAGCAGTGCGTCTGCTGAAAGAATGCGACGTTGTTGCTTTGCCTAAAGGCGATACCGATGTCATGACTGCTAAAAATATCGTCAACCAGGTAGTTGAGCTTGATAAAAAGGAACAGCTGATCATTTATATGCCGATGACGAAAGATATGGCAGCTATGGATAAAGCTCATCAGGAGGGTGCCGATGCTGTTACCAAATTGCTGGATGAAGGCAAGAATGTAGTTTTCATCACCCTTGGCTGTCCTACAGTATATGCAACCTGTATTTATGTGCACAAACTGGTTTTACAAGCCGGTTATGAAGCCGAGCTGGTGGCTGGCGTAACTTCTATCTGCGCTGTTGCGGCAAAATTGAACGTATCTTTGTGTGAACGTGCAGAACCTTTGATCGTACTGCCAGGCAGCTATAAGGAAGCGGCTAAATTCTTAGACGGCCCCGGTAATAAAGTGCTGATGAAATCTGCCAGCGAAATCGCCCGTGTGCGTGACGAGCTTAAAGAACGCGGCCTGATCAAAAATGCGGCTATGGTTGAACGCTGTGGCTTGCCCGGCGAAAAAGTATATCGTGATCTTAACGAGATCGATCCTAACAGCAGCTATTTTTCTGTAATCCTAGTTAAAGAAAAGGAGTTTGACAAATAATGATTTATTTTATTGGTGCAGGCCCTGGCGCCGCTGATTTGATTACCGTAAAAGGTAAAGAACTTTTGGAAAAAGCCGATCTTATCATTTATGCCGGTTCGCTGGTCAATCCTGATTTGTTAAAGTATGCCAAGCCTGAATGTGTTATTATGGACAGCGCTAAAATGACTTTGGAAGAAGTTATTGCTGCTATGGTACCGGCTGCTCAGGCTGGTAAACTTGTCGTGCGTCTGCATACTGGTGACCCCAGTGTTTATGGCGCTCATCGCGAGCAGATCGACTTGCTGCGCAGCTATAATCTTGATTTTAAAATCGTTCCCGGCGTAAGCTCTTTCTGTGCGGCTGCAGCCTGCCTGGATGCGGAATATACTTTGCCTAACGTCAGCCAATCCGTAATAATCACCCGTATGGAAGGCCGTACGCCGGTGCCTAATAAACAGAAGATCGCTGACTATGCCGCCCACAAAGCGACTATGGTAATTTTCCTTTCCAGCGGTATGCTTGAAAAATTGCAGAAGGAATTGATTTCCGGCGGTTATACTGCCGATACTCCGGCTGCTATCGTTTATAAAGCTTCCTGGCCGGATGAAAAAGTTTTTCGCTGTACGGTAGGTACTTTGGCGGAAACTGCTAAAGAGCATAACATTACTAAAACTGCTTTGATCACGGTCGGCAACTTCTTAGGCAATATTTACGACCGAAGCGAGCTTTATAATCCTACTTTTGCCCACGGTTACCGTGCGGCAGATCCTACTAAATTGGAATTGAAACCAGAGGTAAAATAAAATGCAGGCAGTAGTATACTCTTTTACCAGACGCGGAGCTAAATTAAGTGTGCATATTTGCGAAGCACTGCAAAGGTTAAACTTTGCGGTTCGCTGTTTAACTATGGCTAAATTTGCCGATGAAGCAGATGCTTTAGAAGCAATGACAGATCATAACAAAGCCTGCGCCGAAGCGTTTAAGGAGTGTCAGCTGATTGTATTTGTTGGTGCCGTTGGCATTGCGGTACGCACTATTGCTCCGTATATAAAAAACAAAACAGTTGATCCTGCTGTGTTGTCTGTGGATGAAGGCGGCGGATTTGTAGTGCCGCTTTTAGCAGGCCATATTGGCGGTGCCAACGGCTTTGCGCGTGCTTTAGCGGCAGATATAAAGGCTGTGCCAATAGTTACTACGGCTACTGATGTCAATAGCTTGTTTGCTGTTGATGAATGGGCTGCTCGCAATAAAATGGTTATTGCCGATATGCAGGCGGCCAAAACTTTTGCAGCGGCTTTAGTTGATGGACAGCAGGTCGGCCTGATTGCAGATTATCCTATTATCAGCGCTTTGCCTAAGAATATAGCTTTAAAGGACGACGGTGATGTAGGTATGGCTGTTACTAAAGACAGGCGCAAGCAGCCTTTCGCAGTTACAGTGCAGCTGTGGCCGCAGAATTTATATTTGGGTATTGGTTGCAGGCGGGGAACAGAATTGAAGGCTATCGAAGCTTTGGTACTGCCGCAGCTCGATGCACTGGGTCTGGATCTAAGAACGGTTGCCGGTATAGCTTCTGTCGATTTAAAAAAAGACGAAGCAGGTTTGCTTGCTTTTGCCGCCAAATACGGTTGGCAGGTAAAGTTTTATACAGCTGACCAACTGCTGGAAACTCCCGGAGAGTTCAGCAGTTCAGAGTTTGTTAGATCTGTCGTAGGCGTCAGCAATGTTTGCGAACGCTCGGCGGTGCTTGCTGCCAGCGGCGGTAGACTGGTTTTACCTAAATGCAGTTTGAACGGTGTCACTTTGGCTGTTGCCGAAGCTGATATTGTACTTGATTTTGATAATTTAACTTGAAATATATTTTGAAGGAGAATCAACATGACTCAGAAAGTTTACGTTGTCGGTCTTGGTCCCGGCGGTATCGAACAAATGACCCAAAGGGCTAAAGCTGCTCTGGCAAGCTGCGATGTTATCGCTGGTTATCACGTTTATATCGATCTTATTAAAGAGGACTTTGCTGATAAAGAATTTTTAACTACTGGTATGCGTAAAGAGGTAGACCGTTGCAAGCTTGCTATAGAAGAAGCGTTAAAAGGCAAAACCGTAGCGATGATTTCCAGTGGTGATGCCGGGGTTTATGGCATGGCAGGGATTATGTATCAAGTAGCAGCAGAACATCCAGAATTGGAAATTGAAGTTGTTCCCGGTATTACAGCTGCTTGTTCAGGCGCTGCTGTTTTAGGAGCTCCGCTTATCAGTGATTTTTGCCTGATTTCTTTAAGCGATCTGCTTACTCCATGGGAAAAAATTGAAAAGCGCTTAGATTGTGCTTCACAGGCAGATTTCTGTATTTGTTTATACAATCCATCCAGTTTTAAACGTCATGATTATCTACAGAAAGCTTGTGATATCATGCTGAAAAATCAACGTCCTGATGTTCCGGCAGGCATTGTACGCAACATTGGGCGTGATGGTGAAAATTATGAAATCACTACTTTACAGGAATTACGTGATAAAGAAGTAGATATGTTTTCTACTGTTATCATCGGCAATTCGCAAACAGAAGTTATTAATGGTAAATTAGTAACTCCTAGAGGTTATAAACTGTAATGAAACCGGTAGTTTGGCTGATTGGCGGAACCAGTGAAAGTCGTAATCTGATTAAGTTTATGGCTGAACTTGATATAATCCTTTATGTTTCTGTGGCAACTGATTATGGTGCAAGTCTGATTGAATCACAAACTAATCTTCATGTAATGGTAGAGCGTATGGATTTGGCTGCAATGCGGAATTTTATTACAGTAAATAAACCGGATTGTGTGATTGATGCAACTCATCCATATGCTACGATAGTTACGTCAACAGTACAAAAGGCCTGTAAAGAAACTGGCTGTGAATATTTGAGATTGGTAAGACCTGCTGCTGAAGAACATAAAAACTGTATTATAGTCCAAGATTTTAATGAAGCTGTTGAGTTATTGAGCCATACGGAAGGTAATATCTTTCTGACTACAGGCAGTAAAACATTGCAGGAGTTTACTTCTGTTCCTGATTATAAAGAGCGTATTGCGCTAAGAGTTTTGCCTATGCTGGATTCTTTAAGTAAAGCGTTAGAGCTTGGTTATAAACCTGCTAATATCATTTGTATGCAGGGGCCTTTTTCCGAAGCTTTAAACATCGAAATGATGAAACGCTATCAGACCAGATATTTGGTAACGAAGGATTCGGGCAGCGTTGGCGGATTTGAAGAGAAAGCGGCGGCAGCAGCTAAAGCAGGAGCTAAGCTGGTAGTTATCGCCCGTGCTGGTGAGGAATGCGGAGCCGGCTATAGTGAGATAATAAATTTGCTGAAAAAGCGTTATAGTAAAAATGATTAAGCGGAAATAAAGGAGATCAAATATGTTGCGTGTAAATATCATTGGCATCGGTCCCGGCAATCCGGAGCTTTTAACGGGTCAGGCCCGTCAAGCTATTGCCGACAGTAATATTTTGATTGGTGATAAACGGATGCTGGCGGCCTTTGGTGCGGGCAAGCGTCTTTTTGACACCATAAAAACATCAGAAATAGCGGCTGTATGCCAGGATGCCGATGAGGAAAAAGACACGGTAGCTGTATTAGTCTCCGGTGATGTAGGCTTTTTCAGTTTGGCAAAAACCATTGCCGGTAAATTACCCGACTGTGATTGTCATAGATATTGTGGTATCAGCAGTTTGGTTTATTTTGCCCAGCAGCTGGAAATGTCATGGGACGATGCGAAAATCGTCAGCATGCATGGCCGTAAACAAAATTTAATTGCTGCTATAGCGCAGAATAATAAAGTTTTTTCGCTAACAGGCGGCGAACATTCGCCCAATGCTTTATGCAGGCAGCTTTGCGAGCATGGCCTGGAAACTGTAGATGTTTATGTGGGCGAAAATCTTTCTTATCCCGAAGAAAAAATCACGCATGGTACGGCCGAAGAAATCAGCAAGCTGGAATTTCCTTCGTTGTCGGTGATGATGATCTTAAATAAAAATGCTAATGGTTTTGAACATACGGTACATGGCCTGCATGACGACCTGTTCATGCGCAGTAAAGTGCCGATGACGAAACAGGAGGTAAGGGCGGTATCTATTTCCAAACTGATGCCGAAAGCTACCGATAATATTTATGATATCGGCGCCGGTACAGGCTCGTGCTCGATAGAATTGGCTTTACAGGCGCAAGCCGGCCATGTTTGGGCGTTTGAGCGTAATCCGGTGGCGGTAGAGTTGCTTGGAAAAAATAAGGAACTGTTCAATGTAGATAATCTGGACATCGTAGCGGGTGAAGCTTCGGAGCAGATACAGGAGATGCCTGCGCCCGATTGCGTTTTTATCGGCGGCAGCGGCGGTAACCTGTGTAAAATGCTGGATACTATCTATGCGAAAAATCCTGAATGCCGCATCGTTGTTAACGCCATTACGGTGGAGACTTTGATTGAAGTTGTTGAATATTACAAAACACGTACTGAGTACGATTTGGAAATAGTAAATGTTTTTGCCGCTCGTGGCAAAAAACTTGGAGCTTACAATTTGATGATGGCTCAAAACCCTGTATATGTTATGACTGCTTTGAAAAAGGGTGAATAAAATGGCTGAAATGTTTGCGCCCCGTTTTATGATCGCTGCCCCTAACAGCGGCAGTGGCAAAACGACTATAACTTGTGCTTTGCTGAAAGCGCTGCTTAATCAGGAATATAAGGTGGCGGCTTTTAAATCCGGCCCCGATTATATCGATCCTATGTTCCATTCACGCGTTATCGGCGCTAAATCACGGAATTTGGATTTGTTTATGTTAGGTAAGGAAACCGCTAAATATCTTTTGGCTAAGAATGCTTCTGACTGTGACGTTGCAGTTTTAGAAGGCGCGATGGGTTTTTATGATGGCATGGGCCAAACCGAGCAATACAGCGCTTATGACTTGGCTCGCACAACTAAAACACCAGTGATATTAGTCGTAAATGGCAAGGGTGCGGCCTTATCTTTAGCAGCCACAATCAAAGGTTTCAAAAATTTTCGCCCGGACGCTGATGTGCGAGGCGCGATTTTAAATAATGTAACGGCTATGAGCTATAAGTTTTATAAGGAAGTTATTGAGCAGGAAACGGGTGTTAAGCTGGTTGGTTATTTGCCATATATGCAAGACTGTAATTTCGAAAGCAGGCATCTTGGACTGGTAACAGCCGAAGAAATAGGCGATTTGCAGCAGATCGTGGAACGTTTAGCCGAGCAGGCTTCGAAAACCATTGATTTTGATGAACTTTTGAAGATTGCCAATAATGCCGAACAGCTTGTGTACGAAGAGCAGAAGCTGGTAGCTGTTGCCAAAGTAAAGATTGCCGTGGCGCAGGATAAAGCATTCTGCTTTTATTATCAGGACGCGCTTGATCTACTGCAGGAGCTGGGTGCGGAAATTATACCCTTCAGCCCGCTGACAGATGTGGAATTGCCGGATTGTGACGGTATTGTTTTAGGCGGCGGCTATCCAGAGCTTTATGCGGAGCAGCTGGCTGCTAATCACTCCATGCGCACGAGTATCCGTAGCGCTGTAAAACTTAAAAAGCCCTGCTTTGCAGAGTGCGGCGGTTTTATGTACCTGCTTGAGCACTTTAAAGCCGAGGATGGAACTGTATATGAATGGACAGGGGCGATAAGCGGCGATACTTTTATGACGTCTAAGCTTAACCGTTTTGGTTATATAACATTAACGGCTGAGCGCGACAATCTGTTTTGTGCTGCTGGCGGTCAAATTAATGGGCACGAGTTCCATTATTCTGACAGCAGCAATAACGGACATGATTTTTTGGCGGTGAAAGCGTCTGGCATTTCTGAGTGGGCCTGTTGCCATGCCGAAAAAGCTTTGTATGCGGGGTATCCGCACATTCATTTATGGGGAAATGTGGATTTTGCACGGAATTTTGTTCGTGCCTGTGCCGAATTTGCTGAAAAACGTAATCAGTAAATTTAGATGTGATGTGTTTGTAATGGGTAAGGGGATTTAAATTATGATGCTTTTATTTGCCATTATAGCAGGCTTTGTTTTGGATCTGCTGATTGGCGATCCGCGTTGGCTACCTCATCCAATATGTCTGATTGGGAATCTGATCAGCTTTTTGGAAAAGCTGCTGCGCAGTATTTTTGGAAAAAGTGACAGGGGTTTATTGATTGGCGGTACCGTGCTGGTTGTATTGGTGCTTACCTTCTCTTTCTGTGTTCCTTTTTTACTTTTGGTTTGGGCAGAAGATGTTTACCCTTGGCTGGCTTTTGCATTAGAAACTTTTATGTGTTATCAGATTTTTGCGACGCGCTGCCTGCGGGAAGAAAGTATGAAGGTATATACCGCGCTTAAACAGGGCGATTTGGCTGATGCCAGAGTCAAGCTTTCCTGGATTGTAGGTCGCGATACTAAGGAGCTCTCGGCAGCAGAAGTAACTAAAGGCGCTGTCGAAACTGTTGCTGAAAATACCGCTGACGGTATTATTGCACCGATGTTATATATGTTTATTGGCGGTGCGCCGCTGGCGTTTCTTTACAAAGGAATCAATACCATGGACTCCATGGTTGGCTATAAAAACGAGAAATATTTATACTTTGGCCGCTGTGCGGCTAAACTGGACGATCTTGCCAATTACATACCGGCTCGTATTGCCGCTTTGTGTATGATCGTGGCGGCGTATCTTTTAAGCTTAGACGCTAAAAGGGCTTGGCGCACTTTTAAACGTGACCGCTATAACCATTTGAGTCCTAACTCGGCCATGACGGAATCTGTAACTGCCGGAGCGCTGAATATCCAATTAGGTGGAGGACATTTTTATTTTGGCAAATGGGTGCCCAAAGACACTATCGGTGACGATTTAAGGCCGGTAGAAGCAGAAGACATCGTGCAAACGAATAATTTGATGTATATGACGGCAGTGCTGAGTATTTTAGTTTTGGCACTCATTTATTTACTGGAGCTTTTTGTTAGAAGCTGAAGGATGGGTAATTATGTATAAATCTGTGCATGGCGGAGATATTTATAGTGAACAGAACAAAGCGCTGGGGAGTAACCTTGTTGATTATTCGGCAAATGTCAATCCTCTAGGCTTGCCTGCTTCTGTTAAAGACGCGGTAAAAAATGCGATCAAGAACTGTGTCAATTATCCCGACCCGCTTTGTCGGGAACTGGCAGAAAAGCTTGCTCACCATTTAAAAGTCCGTAAAGACTATCTTTTTATTAGTAATGGCGCGGCAGATGTACTGTTTAAACTGGCACTGGCTGCCAAACCTAAGCGGGCGGTCTTATTAGCGCCTACCTTTGCAGACTATGAAAAAGCTTTGCAGACAGTTGGCTGCAAGTTTACTTATTACGATCTGCGGGAAGGTGATAATTTTGTCATCGGTCCTGACCTGCTGAAAAAAATTAATAGCAGGGTCGATATGGTGGTAATTTGTAATCCTAATAACCCCACAGGAAAACTGATGGATAAGGCCTTGCTGGAAGAGCTGTTGGAAAAATGCTCTCGCACTGGAACCAAGCTATTAGTTGATGAATGCTTTATGGATTTTGTTGATGATGAAAAAGCATATTCCTTGCGGCCGAAGTTAAACAAATATCCTAATCTTATTATTTTAAAGGCTTTTACAAAAACCTATGCCATGCCTGGTATGCGTTTGGGGTACTGTATAACCTCGGATGCGGGCCTGATCCGTGCTTTGCATGAAAATGGACAGGACTGGAATGTTTCTGTGTTGGCGCAGGCTGCGGGAATAGCTGCTTTGGACGAGGCTAGTTATTTGTTTGCCAGCAAAGAGCTTATTCGCACAGAACGCCAATATCTTACGGCGCAGCTGGAAGCCTTAGGGGCTAAAACTTTTGGTTCGGAAGCCAATTATATTTTTTTCAAATTAGAAAAACCTGCTAACTTAGCAGAGCTTTTACATAAACAGGGTTTTTTGATTCGTGAATGCGCAAATTATCATAATCTTGATTCGGCTTATTATAGAATAGCGGTCAAGACGCGCTATACTAACAGAGCCTTGATCAAAGCAATAAAGGAAGTAAGACGTAATGCGTTCGTTATTGGTAATTATTGACGGTTTAGGTGACGACCCCGTTCCAGAATGGAAGGGGCTGACGCCTTTTGACCATGCCGAACATAAAAATATGGATCAGCTGATCAGCCTGGGTACTTGCAGCAATGTCAGCATTTGCGAAAATGATTTCGTACCCGAGAGCCTAAGCTGCATTTTGCGGCTTCTGGGAGTGCAGCAGTGTGATTTCCCTATGAACAGGGCCTATTTAGAATTGCTGGCGCATGAACGTGACATTTCTGAATATGAAATGGTGCTGCGCTGCAATCTGGTTTCAGTAGATGAAAACGATACACTGATATCCTTTAACGGGCAGGGGTTAACGCCGCAGGATATGGCAGAAGCTGCTGCTGCCTGCAACGAATTTTGGCAGGGGATAGAATTTATGCATTTATCAATGTATCGCAATCTGCTGATTTTGGATAAAGACAGACGCATCTTAGATGCTTGTGATATTCAGCCGCCGCATGAAAGTATGGGTGAAAATATTAACGCGCTTTTAAGTGAGCTCAAAGAAAAATCGCTGCTATTAAAGCATTTTATTGAAGGCACTGCTAAAAAGCTGGAACGGTTCAGCCGTGACGGGATTCGTTATATGCTGTATCCCTGGGGGCCGTCGGAACGTAAAGCTTTGCCTGCTTTTGCTGCTTTGCATGGATTGCAAGGAGCTGCCGTATGTGAAGCTGAAATAGTTCGTGGTATAGCTAAAGGCTTGCAGTTGGAAGCGCCAAAGATAAAAGGCGCTACAGCGGATATAGATACTGACATTGCGGCTAAAACGCAGGCTACTTTAGAATTGCTGAAGCAGAATGAATTTGTGCTGACACATTTTAATGGTGCCGATGAGGCGGCTCATCGCTACGACTATCAAGGTAAGGCCAATTTTATCAGCGCTATCGATAAAGAGTTTTTGGGTCCTGTTTTGAAAACTGTGAAAGAACCGCTTCGCATCGTTGTCAGCGGCGATCATGTTACCAGTTCTGTCAGCGGTAAGCATAACAAAAACGCAGTTCCAGTAATAGCTGCACAAGTAAACAGCGTTAAAATACCTGTAGAGATAATTAATTATCAAGATATCCTGACATTTTTAATGAAAGCGAGTGATAAGCGTGGCTAAAGCAATAATGGTGCAGGGGACTATGTCCAATGCTGGTAAAAGTTTGGTGACTGCCGGGTTATGCCGTGTTTTTAATCAAGACGGTTACAAGGTAGCGCCTTTTAAATCACAGAATATGGCTCTAAATTCTTTTATTACTCGTAATGGGGCCGAAATGGGCAGGGCACAGGTAGTGCAGGCAGAAGCCGCTAATATCGAACCTAGTGCGCTGATGAATCCCATTTTGTTGAAACCCACCAGCGACTGCGGTTCGCAGGTTATCGTTAACGGCGAGGCTATTGGAACGATGACGGCAGCAGAATATTTTAAGTTTAAAACTAAGCTGATCCCTGATATTATGAAAGCCTATAACCAGCTTGCTGACAGCAACGATGTGATCGTTATCGAAGGCGCTGGCAGCCCGGCCGAGATCAATTTAAAATCACAGGATATAGTTAACATGGGCATGGCAAAAATGGCGCAGTCGCCGGTACTTTTAGTGGCCGATATTGATCGCGGCGGTGTCTTTGCCTCTATTTATGGCACGTTGATGCTTTTAGAAGCAGACGAAAGAGCTATGGTCAAGGGTATCATTGTTAATAAATTCCGCGGCGACGTGGAAATACTGCGCCCCGGCTTGGAAATGATTGAAGAAAAAACCGGAGTGCCGGTAGTTGGTGTCTTGCCGATGCTGCACGTAGATATCGAAGACGAAGACAGCCTGTCGGAACGCCTGACTACGCATACTGAGGTGCAGGCGGTAGATATTGCCGTTATTCGCATTCCCAGAATGTCTAACTATACAGATTTTAACGTTTTTGAACTTATTCCAGGCGTCTCACTGCGCTATGTACAGTCGGTAGGCGAATTAAAAAATCCCGATATGATTATTATTCCCGGAACTAAAAATACTATCGGTGATTTGAAATGGATGCGTCAAAACGGTCTGGAAGCTGAAATATTAAAAAGAGCACACGCAGGAACAGTGATTTTTGGCGTCTGTGGTGGTTATCAAATGTTAGGAACCAATCTTGCCGACCCTTATGGCGTTGAAGAAGGCGGCGATACGGCAGGTTTAGGCCTTTTAGACGTGGAGACTATCTTTGCAGAGAAAAAACGCACCATTCAGGTAGACGGATATTTCGGCGAGGTCCAAGGTATTTTCAGTGCTTTGAGCGGACAGCCTTTTTATGGCTATGAGATCCATTCCGGTATAACTAATTTTGGTGCCGACAAAGCTTTGACTCAGATGAAGCCGATCCATGAGCATGGTGAGATCAGTCCCGAAGGAGCACAGAACATCAGCGCAACGATGAATGTTTACGGCACCTATGTACATGGTGTGTTTGATGGTGAAGGCATTGCCAAAGCCGTTGTAGAAGCTTTGCTGGCTAAAAAAGGTATGAAGTTCGACGATATTAAAACGATCAATTTTAATGATTATAAAAAACAACAGTATGATATTTTAGCTGACAGTGTGCGCCAAAATATAGATTTGAAAAAAATCTACGAGATTTTGGAAGCTGGTGTGTAAAATGGAGCAAGGCTTAATCCATATCTACTGCGGCAATGGCAAAGGAAAAACTACAGCTTGCCTGGGTTTAACTATCCGCTGTGCTGGTCATGGTAATAAGGTGCTGTTTGTACAATTTTTAAAAAGCCGTCCTACGGGAGAATTAAACTCTTTGGAACTTCTGCCTAATATAGAGGTTTTACGTGGTAAGGAAACAAAAAAATTTACTTTCCAGATGACGGCGGAAGAAAAACAGGAAGTGCTGCGCGAGCATGAGCAGTTATTTGCTAAGATACAAACGAAGCTGACAGGGGAAAATGTACAGCTGCTGGTATTGGATGAAATCATAGGCGCCTGCAACACAGGCGTTTTTAATGAAAATCAATTATTGGATTTTCTTAAAACTAAGCCACAGAGATTAGAAGTAGTTTTATCTGGGCGTGATCCGTCACCAGAATTGCTGGAACTGGCTGATTATGTGTCGGAGATATGTAAACGTAAACATCCTTTTGATAATGGTATAGCGGCAAGAGTAGGAATTGAAAAATAAATTGAAGAAAGGTGGTAGAAAATATGGAATTACAAAATGTGTTACCGGCTGATATTGAAAAACGCAGTATGGAGATTATTGCTGAAGAATTGGGGGAGATCCAGCTTGATCCAGAGAAAGTTAGTATTGTAAAAAGGGTTATTCATACCTCTGCTGACTTTGATTATGCCAGAACTTTGCATTTTTCGGATGGTGCAGTTGAAAAAGCTTTAGCCGCATTGCAAAAAGGAGCAACTATCATTACCGACACGAACATGGCCTGTGTGGGTATCAATAAACCTGGTTTGAATAAATTAGGTGGTAAAGCACTATGCTTTATGGCTGATGCTGATGTAGCGGCAAGGGCTAAAGAGGCTGGTTCTACCCGTGCTGCCGCCTGTATGGAAAAGGCCTGTGAAGTAGAAGGTCCCGTTATTATCGCTGTAGGCAATGCACCTACGGCATTGGTGCGACTTGATGAACTGGTTAAAGAAGGTAAAATCAAACCGGAGTTGGTTATCGGTGTGCCTGTTGGATTTGTTAATGTTGTGGAATCGAAAGAGATCATTATGAAGACTGGTGTTCCTTATATCGTGGCTCGTGGACGTAAAGGCGGCAGTAATGTTGCTGCGGCTATCTGTAACGCGCTTATTTATAAGCTGACCCGCTAAAGAAAAGCGTTGACAAGGCCATTGTATCGTAATATAATACTCTTCGTTGAAAGATTTATTCCCCGATAGCTCAATCGGTAGAGCACTCGGCTGTTAACCGAGTTGTTGTAGGTTCGAGTCCTACTCGGGGAGCCAAAAAATATAAGCCTGCTCTCTGAGCAGGCTTTTTTATGTGTGGATACTATCTTTATACATAATATTCTGGTAATTTTGCTAGAGTTTGCTTGATTTTTTATGATATAATAAGTTTATAAAAGAATGAAGGAGAATGATCCATGTCTTCAGAGTTGATGAATACTCAGGAAATTCATGAATTTGGTTTGCAGATGCTGCTGCAGCATCTTACAGAGAAAGGGTATGAAGTAGATTTTGCCCAGCCCAGTAAAAATGAGATACCGCATGTAGTAGCGAAGCAGGGTGAGCAGTTGATTTTTATTTTAGCAGCTACTGATGTTTATCCTCATAAAGGTGCTATCACAGATGCCGAGAAACAGGCATTGCTGGAGCATGCCCAAGCATTTAATGCCCAATCTGCCTGCGCCTATCTGGGGATAGCTAATGCAGACGGCGTTGTCGTCAAGGATAAAGAGTTATGCGCTAAAGCATTTAAAAACGCTCAGTTCTATACAGATTTCAGCGGGTTAGAATTTATTCATTTCGAAGATTGAGGTGTTAGAGGATGGACTTACTGAAAGTTGATTATGATAAATGTATAAAATGTGGCATTTGCGTAGAAGCATGCCCTTCGTGTATTTTGTCTATGGGTGAACAGGGACCGGAATGCAATTTTGACAGAGGCTGTATGAGCTGTGGCCATTGTGTCGCCATTTGCCCTACGGCGGCAATGGATAACAAGTATGTTCCACTTGAAGAGCAGCTGCCTATACCGATGCCTGTTTTAGAAGAAACTGCAGCTTACAACTTTTTACGAATGCGTAGATCGGTGCGGATATTTAAACCACAGCCGCCAACTGAAGCCGATGTTCGTAAATTGCTGGAAGTTTGCCGATATGCGCCGACTGCAGGCAACTCGCAGGGTTTATATTATATAGTTATCAGTGATAAAGAAAAAATCAGAGCTATCGCTGAAGCAACGGCTCAGTGGATGGAAAAAGAAATAGAAGAAAAAACAGCTAACAGCAGATACTTTACTACGGTTTTACGGGCTTACCGTGACCGTGGGCAGGATATTATAGCCCGAAACAGCCCCATGCTGATTTTTGCTTTGGCACGTAGACTAAATACAACAGGCATTAGCAACGCAGAACAGGCTTGGGCGTACGCAGAACTTTACGCGCCAACTATAGGGCTGGGCACAACTATTGCCGGCTTTATCCAAACCTGTGGCATCGTTGGCTATCAGCCGCTGCTTGATTTGGTAGAAGTGCCTGCCAAGCAAAAAATCGTAGGAACCTTGATGGTTGGCTATCCGAAATATAAATTCCAAAGATTAGTTGAACGCCAGCATTTAAAAGTAGAGTTTAAGTAAGGCCTGATAAAGAAAAATTAAATAGTTTAGTAAACAAAAAAAGCATATACTACAGGGGCGGGTAGCGAAAGAGTGGATTTTTTATAATAAAAGTGGTAAAATTAAATATAATTCACTGTAAAATAAATCAATAGAATTTATTACAATAAAACGTGGTTGCGTTATGTGCAATTAAGTAAAAATTCAATTGTAATATTAAATAAAAAATATCGAAATATAGGTGAATTTACTTGGGATATAGTTCATTAATGCGAAAAGTAGTATTAATAATTGGAGATGTTATTTGTTTGTATCTGGCTACCAGTATGGCTATGCTCTTGGAGCTTGGCAAAAATCAAACAGATAAAATCGCTTTTCATTTAGAATTTTTGCCTATTCTGGTTATCATGATGTTTTTTATGTTCAATGTCTACGGTCTTTTCAGTTTGATTAGAAAAAAGCTGGTAGATATTTTTCTTAATTTACTGGTGGCCGTAACCAATATTTATATCATGGCTATGGCGATGACATTTTTCTTTCGTCAGTTCGATTATTCTCGCGTCGTACTTATTTATTCCGCAATCTGAAGAATTGCTTTTGCAATATCCTGATTTTCCTTGATGCGGTCAGCTGGTTTTGAATTGTAATGCTTGTAATAGGTGCTTCTGTTAACACCTAATACCTTGCATAGGATTTTGATATTATGCTGAAAACATAGCTTATGAACAGCTTCTAGTCGTTGTTTGAGTGTGGCGTGAAGATGGCAATCGCTTTTTTTAGTATTAAGAGTTCTTCTTCAAGTTGGGCATTACGTCTTTGAAGATCCTTAACCTGTTTGGCAGTAAGAATTTCGCCATCATCCGTTTTAACGGTTGAATATTGTTTGATCCAGCGTGTAAGAGCTGTAAGTGATACTCCGTATTCTTTACAAAGTGTGGACTGGGTTTTGCCGCCGGATTGATAAAGGTTAACGAGGGTACGTTTAAAGTCCTCTTCGTATCGATTTCCAGTTTTATTTGTGGACATGAGTAGATACCTCCTTTTTGTGTCTACTTAATTATAATAGGTAATTACTTTTCGTGTCCACTTTTATAATATAGATCCAATAGTTGTAGAAGACTATGATATAGTGGAACCGTTAAGTGTAGAATATCAAGAATTATGTGATAAATTGCATAAACAAGGATTCTTTTTATTGGGATATACTGGAGCTCATGGAATAGCCAATGCACTTCATACACTACTTTATGCGGCGAGTAAGTGCCAAATAGCTAATTTGCCTATAAGATTTTTATTGGTAGGACATGGTCAGGAAAAAGAAAAGTTAATATTACTTCAACGAAAGCTTAAATTAAGTAATGTAGTTTTTCTTGACAGTATTCCTAAGAAACAGGTTCATACTTTTTGTAAGGAAATGGATTGCCTGTATATTGGTTGGCAGAGAAAACAATTGTATCAATATGGAATAAGTCCTAACAAATTAATGGATTATATGATGTCTGGGAAGCCTGTAATTCATGCTGTCACAGCTGGTAACAATTTAGTGCGGGATGCGAACTGTGGCATTTCTGTACCAGCGGAAGATGCAGGAGCAGTATTTGAAGCTATTAATAAAATGCTGGCGCTGACGCAAGAGGAGCGTCAAAAGTTAGGTAATAATGGCAGAGAATATGTAATAAAAAATCATGATTATAAATTTTTGGCAAAAAAAATTATAGAGTTTATAAAGTGATAATTAACACCGCACTTTTCCAGTGCGGTGTTTTGCTATATAATAGATCGGTAGTAGATATAAAAAATAAAGAGGTAACTATGAGTTTATTGATTACCGGTGGTGCCGGGTTTATTGGCAGTAATTATATAAATTGGCATTTAGGAAAGTATCCGGCAGATGAAATTGTTTGCCTGGATAAGCTGACCTATGCTGCTAATATGGCGGCGCTGGCAGATGTCGTTAAATTAAATAATTTCACTTTCATTCAGGGCGATATTTGTGATGAGCAATTTGTTGAAAGTTGTTTTGCGCAGTATAAGTTCGATGCAGTGATAAATTTTGCTGCAGAGAGCCATGTCGATACTTCTATTATTTCTCCAGCTATTTTTACTAAAACTAATGTCGAAGGTACAGGTGTGTTGTTAGATGCCTGTGTTAAATTTGCAGTAGAAAGATTCCATCAGATATCGACAGATGAAGTATATGGGGATAAACCGCTTGATTATGACTGGCGTGGGTTTACAGAAGCGTCTCCATTACAGCCTTCCAGTCCTTATGCAGCCTCAAAGGCATCAGCAGATTTGTTATGCTTGGCATATGCCAGAACGTATAATTTAAATGTTACTGTTAGTCGCAGTAGTAATAATTACGGCAAGTGGCAACACACCGAAAAACTTTTGCCTAAAATCATATCTTTAGCAGAGCATGGTCAAAAGGTACCTGTTTATGGTTCTGGACTAAATAAACGTGACTGGTTATATGTGCTGGATCATTGTGTTGCTGTTGATAAAATCATCAGACATGGAAAAGCAGGTCATATTTATAATGTTGCGGCCGGTACTGAGATGTCTAATCTGACCTTTATAAAATTAGTACTGAAAATTTTAGCCAAAGATGAAAATGCAATTGAATTTACAGAAGATAGAGCAGGGCATGATTTAAGATATCCTATGGATTGTGAAAAAATAAAAAATGAATTGGACTGGACTCCGCAATATGCTTTTAAAGAAGCGTTGGATGAAACTGTGGCCTGGTATAGAAGTAGAATGTTGTAAAGCAGAGCATATGCTCTGCTTTTTTGGTTAAAATTTTAATAGTTAAAATTTGCCACTGCTAACCGAAAAAGGTATAATATAGATAATTTTGAGAGGCTGCCCATATGCAGTTTCAATTTTAATATGAGGTGTATTCAGTGACTGCAAAAACTTATACTATTTTAAACTACGGCTGCCAGATGAATGAAAGCGACGCCGAGCACTATGCCGGCCAGCTGCAGGAACTTGGCTATAGTGCAGCCGAAGATTTTCATAATGCGGACGTAGTAGTGGTTAACACCTGCTGCGTGCGTGAGAGTGCTGAAAAGCGCATTTTAGGTAAGATCGGTGAATTGAAGAATGTTAAAGCAAACCATCCAGGGCAAATCGTCTGCGTTGCCGGCTGTATGGCCCAGAAGGATGGGGAAAAGCTGATCAAAAAGCATCCGCAGATCGATTTACTGATCGGCACGGCGCATGTCAACGGTTTCAAGGAAATCCTGGTTGAGTATTTAACTGATAAAGGCGAACGCGTTTATAACAGTTTAGAGGTCAAAGAAAGCGAATTCGAGGGCAAGCGTATCCGCCAAAGCGGTTTTTCGGCCTGGATCCCCATTATGTACGGTTGCAATAATTTCTGTACTTATTGTATTGTGCCTTATGTACGTGGACGTGAACGTAGCCGCAGTATCGAAAATATTGTAGAAGAAGTTAAGCAGGCTGTTGCCAAAGGCTATAAAGAATTTACTCTTTTGGGGCAGAACGTTAATTCTTATGGCAAGGATTTTGGTGCTAAGGACCAGTTTGCACAATTATTGCTCCGGGTGAACGAGATACCTGGCGTTGAACGTATCCGCTATATGACCAGTCATCCGCGCGATATGCATGAAGATGTTATTAAAGCTGTTGCTGAATGCGAGCATATTTGTGAGAATTTCCATATCCCGTTCCAGTCTGGCAGCGATAAAATTTTAAAAGCAATGAATCGTGGCTATACCCGTGCAAAATATCTGGAGTTGGTGGCAATGATTCGTCGTTATGTGCCGGAGGCTGCAATCACTACGGATATTATAGTAGGGTTTCCGGGTGAAAGCGAAGCTGATTTTAACGATACCTTGAACTTGGTGAAAGAAGTTGGCTTTGACGCCGCCTTTACTTTTATTTATTCCAAACGCTCGGGTACGCCTGCTGCAGCAATGGAAGAACAGGTGCCGCTTGATGTAAAAAAAGCCAGACTGAATTTACTGATGGAAGCGCAGAATGTTTCGAGCCTGCGGTGTAACGAAGCGCTGGTAGGCAAGACTTTAGAGGTTTTGGCAGAAGGGCCGAGCAATAATAATGACAAAGTATGGAGCGGCAGGACACGCACGAATAAACTGGTTTTATGGCCGCTTGAAGGGCGTGAGTTTAAGCTGGGCGATAAAGTGCAGGTAGAGATCGAAACTGCGCAAACCTGGCTTTTGAAAGGGAAGGCGTTAGAATGACAACTGCTTATACGCCGATGGTACAGCAGTATCTTGAAGTGAAACGCCAGCATGAGGATGAGCTGCTGTTTTTCCGTCTAGGCGATTTTTACGAAATGTTTTTTGAGGATGCCTTAACCGCATCCAGAGAACTGAATATTACTTTAACAGGGCGCTCCGGCGGGATGGAAGAACGTATCCCCATGTGCGGCGTTCCGTATCATTCTGTCGATAACTATATCGCCAAGTTGATCAAAAAAGGTTATAGGATTGCTATCTGCGAGCAGGTGGAGAATCCTAAAGAAGCCAAGGGCATTGTCGAGCGTAAGGTAGTAAAGATCATTACTCCCGGCACTGTTTTGAGCGAACAGCTTTTGGACGATAAGCATAACCGTTATCTGGTTTTTCTGCAGGAAGATGGGAATGAGCTTTGTTTAGCTGCTGCTGATATTTCCACAGGGGAATGTCAGTGGTTTATTGCTGCTGGCGAAGAACGGTTGATGGCGATCCAGGAACAATTGTTCCGTATCCAGCCTGCCGAGCTGGTTGCCTACAGCGGCATCACTAATTGGGAAAATTTAGCTGCATGGATCAAAAGCAAGGTTCCGGAATGCGCTATTTCTATCTATCAGGAAGAGGAAGGCTCGCCGCAGTATTTTGCGCAGCATTTTGGCAGCGACGATGTGGCCGATGCCTTAGTGCATGATACGGTAGAGCATTTGCTGCGTTATTTACACGTAACTGTTAAGGCTGATCTATCACATATCAACAGGCTTTCGCGAATCGCCAAAGAGCTGTTTATGAATTTAGACGCCACGGCGATCAGAAATTTGGAACTTATAAAAAATATGCGTGACGGCTCTAAACGCGGCACCTTATTAGATGTGCTTGATTTTACGTCGACGTCGATGGGTGCTCGCAAACTGCGCAATTGGATCGAGTGTCCTTTGCTGGACCTGTCGCAGATCAGAGGCAGACAGGAAGCAGTAGGCGAACTGCTGGCTAACGTGCAGCTGCGCGGTAATTTGCAGGAGCAGCTTAAGGCTATTTTTGACTTGGAACGTATCGTTTCGCGGATCGAGGTGGGCAGTGCGAATGCGCGCGATCTTGTTTCGTTACGCGTGTCTTTGGCAGTGCTGCCGGAAATCAAAAGTTTGCTGCGTAACTGCAACAGCAAGCTTCTGCAGCAGTTATGCGAAGATGTGCATTTGCATCAGGAGATATTCACTACATTGATGGCAGCCATTGTTGATGAACCGCCCTTTTCTGTGCGCGAAGGCGGGATGATCCGCAGCGGCTTCGATTTAGAACTGGATGAGCTGCATTCTATTGCCAGTGACAATAGGACCTGGATGCAGAACTTTGAACTGAAAATCAAAGAAGAAACCGGCATTAAAACCTTAAAGGTTGGTTATAATAAGGTTTTTGGTTATTATATTGAAGTATCCAAAGGGCAAAGCGCCAATGTTCCTGATTATTTTGTGCGCAAACAGACGCTGGTCAATGCCGAGCGTTATATTGTACCGGAACTGAAGGATTTTGAAAACAAGATCTTAAGCGCTAAAGAAAAGATTGAACAGCTGGAATATTACATCTTTACGCAGCTGCGTGAAAAAATCCGCTCCCAGATCGCACAAATGCAGGAAACAGCCCGTGCTTTGGCTAATATCGACGTGCTTGTATCTTTAGCGGAAGTGGCCTTCAAGTATAATTATGTTTGCCCGGAGCTGAACAACCGCAGTGAGATAAAGATTTACGACGGACGTCATCCTGTTGTCGAACGTTTGTTAGAGCGAGAGATTTTTGTGCCTAACAATACGACGCTTAACAATAATGACGAACGGATGATAATCATCACCGGCCCGAATATGGCTGGTAAATCTACCTATATGAGGCAGGTTGCTTTATTGGTACTGATGACGCAGATGGGCAGTTTTATACCGGCCCGTCAAGCGACGATTTACCCGGTAGATAAGATTTTTACCCGCGTTGGCGCCAGCGACGATCTGGCCACAGGGCAAAGTACCTTTATGGTAGAAATGAATGAAGTAGCGCAGATACTGCGTTATGCCACGAAAGACAGCCTGATCATTTTGGATGAGGTGGGGCGTGGTACCAGTACTTTTGACGGTATGAGCATTGCCCGTGCCGTAATGGAATATATCCATGAGAAAATCAAGGCAAAAACCTTGTTTGCGACCCATTATCACCAACTGATTGCACTGGAAGATATTATGACAGGCGTAAAGAATTATTCGGTCGCCGTTAAAGAACGCGGTAACGACATCGTTTTTTTGCGCCGGATAGTACCCGGCGGCACTGACCGCAGCTATGGCGTACATGTTGCCAGGCTGGCAGGACTGCCGAAAAAGGTTATTGACAGAGCGCAGGATATTTTGCAGGAGTATGATAATTGCGAAACTGCCTGTACTGTTTCGATAACGCCGAAAACCGAGCAGAATCCTGCTACGATGGGATCGCTGTTTGCCAGCGGTTTGCAGCAGCAGCTTTTGAAAATGGACGTGATGGCGATGACGCCTATCGAGGCGCTGAACGCTTTATACAAATTGCAGGACGAGGCTAAACGGGAAGGCGGTGAATTATGAACGAACAAAAAGTGCAGCTGTTAGATCAAAATACAGCTAATCAGATCGCGGCCGGTGAAGTTGTAGAAAAGCCTGCTTCCGTGGTGAAGGAGCTTGTAGAAAATTCGCTGGACGCCGGTGCCGATAATGTCGAGATTACTATTTTTGGCGGTGGTACGGAATACATCCGCGTTGTCGATAACGGCAGCGGTATGTCGGAAGAAAATGCCAAGCTGGCTGTTTTGCGCCATGCTACAAGTAAGATCAGAGCAGCGGAAGATTTGCTGCACTTAAATACGCTGGGCTTCCGTGGTGAGGCTTTGCCGAGTATCGCTTCTGTCAGCAACTTCCAGCTGTTGACGCGCCCGGTTACCGAAGAATTTGCTACTTCCATAAAAATTGCCGGCGGTGACCAGGCCGAGTGTATTGCTACCGGCGGTCATACGGGGACGACGATCATTGTTGAGAATTTATTCTTTAACGTGCCGGCCCGACGTAAATTTTTGCGGACGCTGCAAACGGAAGGACGTTATATCAGTGAGCTGATCACTAAATTGGCTTTGTCGCGCCCTGATGTGCGCTTTAAGCTGGTTAGCAATGATAAAGAAATTTTGAGCACGCCGGGTAACGGCGACTTAGTAGATACAATCAAGGCTTTGTATGGTAAGAATGTCAGCGAAAAACTTTTAACCGTTGATTTTGCCGATGGTGAAGTTAAAGTACGCGGTTTTATCGGTAAACCGACCTTGCTAAAGGGCACCCGTCAATGGCAGACGCTGCTGGTCAATGGCCGCATCATTACTAACAGAATGATTGCGAAAGCTATCGACCACGCTTACCAGTCGCAGATACCTAAGAGCGGTTTTCCTTTTGCCGTCTTGAATATCACTGTCGATACGGAAAGCATTGATGTTAATGTACATCCGCAGAAAAGCGAGATCAAATTTAGCGACGACAGCACGGTCTATAAGGCCATGTATAAGGCACTGACCGATGCTTTGACACGCCCTATGAGCGCTAAACCCCAGGACTTGAGCCTGCTGGAGGATTCTGAACTACAGGTATTCAAGTCTGCTGAAGCAGTTGTGGCAGCAACAGAACCATCGATAGTTGTTGAAACACCAGCCGCTGAAACTAAAGTGCCTGAGACAGAGTTGACGGCCTTAAAAACAACTGAGACAAATATCAGTACAGCAAAGGCTGAGGTTTACTCGGCTTACAAGCCACAACAGCAAAGAGTTTGGAAAGAACCTGAATACACATACAGGCCTCTAAAAACGGAGCCTGTTTATACGATCAGTGAAACTCGTGATGTTTTTGACAAGCAGGATAACATTGCTTCTAATATTATCGACTTCACTGATACCGATAGTGGTGTCGATACGATTTGGCCGCTGGGACAGGTCGACAGGACTTTTATCGTAGCCCAGTCGGAAGACTCGCTTTTTTTGATCGACCAGCATGCGGCCCATGAGCGCATTTTGTATGATAAGCTTGTGGCGGCTCACAACGATATTCCGGCTCAGCAGATGCTGATCCCCTTATATATTGATGTTACAGCTCAGGATGTGAATATGATCGAAGAGCATCGCGAGGAATTCCTGCGCTTGGGTGTGGATATTGAAGCGGCTGGGGAAACCATGCTGCGGGTATCCAGCTTGCCGTCAGACATCAAGGCTGACGACGCTGAAGATTTCGTGCGTGAGATCACAAAGATGCTCAGCGAGCTTAGAACTATCAACGCCAGCGATCTGCGGCAGAATATCCTGCATATGACGGCTTGTAAAGCAGCTATCAAAGCAGGTGAAGTTTTAAATATGCGGCAAATGCGTCAGCTGATCATCGATCTTTGCAATACAGAGCATCCGTTTACCTGCCCTCATGGCAGGCCTTGTATGGTCGAAATAAATTCGGCCGAGTTGTATAAGATGTTTAAGAGAACTTAAAATGCAGGATCAATTAACTTTTGCCGTTACTGTTGGCCGCAGCGAAAATAGCGGCCTGGAAAGTCAGGCTAAAAGCTGGGCCAATCAATTCGGCGTAAAATATTTGCAGCGCGGCAGTAAAGGGTCTTTAGAATTTTTGCGCCAGCAGGAGCAAGTCGAAGCCTTGTTGGTTGCAACGAAGACGGGGCCGCAGATTTATAATGTTGCCGGTACCTTTTTCTTCCATCCCAGTATGGCGGTGCTGCGTCTGCAACGGCTTAAAAATAACGAAAATGATCATTTTGCGGCTGCCCTGGAGCTTAAACCTGGCATGAAGGTGCTGGATTGCACCATGGGGCTGGGCAGTGACGATGCTGTAGCCAGCTTTCTCGTCGGTGCGACTGGTAAGGTCTGCGCTGTCGAAGCGTCGCCGCTAGTGCATTTTGTAGTGAGCAAAGGCTTGCAGGATTACCAGGCGGAAGATGATGATTTGAACGCTGCTATGCGCCGCATCGAAACTGTTTGCAGCGAAGCTGATGCGTATTTGCGCACTTTGCCTGCTGACAGCTTTGACGCTGTTTATTTCGACCCGATGTTTAAAAGGCCGGTAGGCGGTTCTTCTAATATGGAACCGTTGCGCCCCGTTGCTTTTGAGCAGCCTTTAGCACTAGCGACTGTCGAGGCCGCACTCAAGGTAGCGCCGCTGGTGGTTATCAAAGAGCGCGGACAAAAATTGCTGGAAGCTTTGGGCTGCACAGAAATACAAGGCGGCCGCTATAGCCGCGTAAAATATGGTATCCGAAGGAGGTAACGGCGTGAAACCGAAAGTAGCCGTTATTTTAGGGCCTACCGCGACAGGTAAAAGCCATTGCGGGATAGAGTTGGCCAAACGTCTTAATGGCGAAATAATTTCCGGCGATTCTATGCTGGTGTACAAGAAAATGAATATCGGTACCGCTAAGCCGACGGTAGAAGAATTGGCTTCGGTGCCGCATCATTTAATAGATATTTTGCCGCCGGAGGCGGAATTCAGCGTGGTGGATTTTAAAGCCCTGGCAGAGCCGTTGATAGCCGATATCAATAATCGCGGCAAGCTGCCGATCATCGTTGGCGGCACCGGATTTTATATTAAGGCTTTGCTGGAAAATTATGAGTTTAATACGGTTGAAGAATGCAGTGAGTTGCGTCAGGAACTGGAAGAGTTTGCCAAAAGCAGTGGCAATGCTGCCCTGCACGCGAAGCTACGGCAAATCGACCCGGCTGCAGCCGAACGTCTGCATAGTAACGATGTCAGACGGGTGATCAGAGCGATAGAAGCGGCGGAGGGCGGCGAGAAAATCACGCATCAGAAAGCCGGGAAATGGCCGTATGACGCTGTTGTTTTTGGCCTGAGGATGGAACGTGATGTTTTGTATGCCCGCATCAATGACCGGGTGGATAAAATGCTGGCAGACGGTTTAGTTGAAGAAACTAAAGCACTGCTTGACGGCGGCTTAGCTGCCGATGCTTTATCCATGCGCAGTATTGGTTATCGACAGATGACATGGTATTTACAGGGAGCAATGGCTAGGGACGCCGCTGTAGACAAACTGAAGCAGTCTACCCGCAATTTTGCCAAGCGCCAGTTTACCTGGTACAGGCAAATGCCCTATATCAAATGGTTCGATCTGGACCAAAGGCCTGACTACGAAAAGATTATTGACGATATGCAGCAAATGCTTGTGGAAAAGTTTAAACTGCGGTAAAATTATAACAAGAGATAGAAATTATTTTGGAGGGGGACCTAATGAATAATAGCGGCACAAAACCGACCATGAATTTGCAGGACAGTTTTTTGAACCATGTACGCAAAGAAAATCTCAGCGTGATCATTTACCTGATCAATGGCTTTCAAATCAGAGGCTTGGTAAGAGGCTTCGATAATTTTACCGTTATCATCGAAAACGAAGGTAAACAACAACTTGTTTATAAACATGCTATATCGACTATTTCGCCGGCTGCTAACATTACTATTATGCAGCCAGAGAAGCGCGAACAATAATGTTTTTTTGAAAAACAGCGCTTGAGCGTTGTTTTTCTTTTTTGAGGGTAGATTATGAACGATAAAATGGAGTTGTTTTTTGAATATCTAACGGTTGAACTGGGTTTGGCCGCAAATACCAGGCTGGCCTACGAGCGCGATTTACGTTTGTTTAAAGAAGCGCTGGCTTTGCCTGATAACGATGCTCTGGCTGGTGTTTCCCGCGAGCAGGTCATTCGCTATATGACAGGTTTAAAAAATCGTGGGCTGGCAGCGGCGACTATTGCCCGTAAGCTGGCCGCTATCAAGTCGTTTTATCGCTTTATGACAGCGGAAGGATATTTGGATATAGACCCGGCAGAGGTCGTCGAAGCCGGTACTAAGGGTATAAAACTGCCTAAGGTTTTAAATCAGAACGAAGTATTGCAGCTGTTGCAGCAGCCAAATTTGGCAACGGACGAAGGTTATCGTGACAGAGCGATGCTGGAAGTGCTTTATGCTACGGGGATGCGTGTTTCTGAATTATTGACACTGCCGGTGAGCGGCGTCAACCTGCAGATGAAATATATTATCGCTTTTGGCAAAGGTTCGAAAGAACGTCTGATACCATTGGGTGGTATAGCTGTAGAGTATTTGAGCAAATACCTCAATGTAGTAAGGCCCAAGCTGCTGCGCGAGCAAAATGCTAACGTTAAAAATCTGTTTTTAAGCATGAACGGCCATGAAATGACGAGGCAGCGCTTTTGGCAGATCATTCGCGGCTATGGTGAGCAGGCAGGTTTAACTAAAAAGCTTACACCGCATATGCTGCGCCATTCTTTTGCTACGCATTTACTTGATAATGGCGCCGATCTGCGTTCGGTACAGGAGCTTTTAGGGCATTCTGATATTTCGACGACGCAGATATACACTCATCTGACTAATAAACGCCTGCGCGACATTTATGAAAAAGCGCATCCGCGGGCATAGAGGAGGCTACTATGGCAAGAAGAACGACCAAAAAGAAAGGTTCAGGCGGTGGGTTCGTCCTGACATTGATCTTAGTATTATTAGCTATAGCTGTTGCCGGCGGTATTTATTATGCGGCTAGCAGAGGCGGTGAGAAGGATGTTTTAGATAAAGGGCTGACCGGTGGCGCTGCTACCGTTGATTTAAGAGAAGAATCGAAAGCAGCTCAACGGGCTGTAGACGATATCCTGCTTTCAAAAGACAACTGGCAACTGAAGGATAATGGGCGCGAAGATCAGCACGAACGTATGAAGGAAACAGGCGGGGAAGTGGCCTGGAACAAACGCCAACTGGCGATAGGCGTGCCGCCAAGCACCGGTTTAGAAGGTGCGGCCTCCTGGTTGGGCGAAAAAATAGCAGGCGCGAAGATGGTTGTGGTCAATCAGCGCGAAGCTACCTATAATGGTTGGGATTCCGTACGGATGGAGATCGCTATTGTGGCTAAGGCCGGCGATGGAAAAATGAATTTTGTTACGGATACGGTATATTTTTACCATAACCTGAACCTTACCAAAGAAGATAAGGACATCAAGGAAGAAAAAGAGAAGAAAAAAGAAGAAAAGAAACCAGCCCAAAAATATCATGGCAAGCTGGCGGTAATTATTGATGACTGCGGCTATGATTTGGCGCCGGTGCGAAAATTAGTCAATTTAAATGCTCCGTTCAGTTACGCTATCCTTCCTTATAAGGATTTCAGCAGCGACGCTTTGCATGTTATCAAAAGCGGTGGGCAGACGGCGATGCTGCATTTGCCTATGGAACCTATGGATAGAAGCGCCATGTCGGAAGGTAAAAACACCGTACTGACCGATATGACGGCCGAGCAGGTGCAGAATCTGACCCGTAAAGCGGTAGACAGTCTGCCGGGTATCGAAGGTGTAAATAACCACCAGGGCTCTAAAGCTACCAGTAACGAAGCAACGATGAAAGCTGTGCTCAAAGTGTTGAAAGAGAAGAAATTGTTCTTTGTTGACAGCAGCACCTATTCTAAATCTATCGGTGATCAGACTGCCCGTAGTATGGGGATCCCCACTGCCCGCAATAACATTTTCTTAGACAACAGCTCTGACGAGAACGATATTATCGCTAAGATCTGGCAGGCTGTGGAAATGGCCGACAGGAACGGCAGCGCTATTGCTATCTGTCACGCCCGTCCTAATACTGCCGACGCCTGGAGCAAGGTTATCGGCGAAGTTCAGGCATCTGGTATTCAGTTAGTACCGGTTGGTAATTTGTTAAAATAAGCGGAGGCTTTGAGAAAAATGTATGTTGAAGAAACTATCAGCAAATACGAGAAATATATAAATCCTGCCCAGGCTAAACTATTCCGGTTTATGGGCCTAGCCAGTGTGGAAGGGCATGCGGAAGGCTGGACGATAACTGACAGCGAAGGCAAAGAGTTTATTGACTGCCTGGGCGGTTATGGTATGTTTGCAGTGGGTCACCGCAACCCGGAGGTAGTTGCTGCGGTAGAGCAGGAGCTGCACAAAATGCCGATGTGCGGTAAAGTGCTTTTTAACAGGCCGATGGCTGACCTGGCTGAGAAGCTGGCTGCTATCACTCCTGGAGCCTTGCAGTACAGTTTTTTTGTAAACAGCGGCACCGAAGCCGTAGAAGGGTGCTTGAAAGTGGCACGTTTGGCAACTAAACGTAAAAAGTTTATTGCTGCTAAAAATGCTTTTCACGGCAAAACCTTCGGCTCACTAACGGCTACTGGCAGAGATATGTTTCGCGACCCGTTCAAACCTTTATTGGATAATTTTACCCATGTGGAATATGGTGATATCGACGCACTGGCAAAAGTTATTGACGAAGATACTGCTGCGGTAATTTTAGAACCTATCCAGGGCGAAGGCGGAATCATTCTGCCGCCGGAAGGTTACCTGCAGGCGGTAAGGACCTTATGCGATCAAAAGGGTGCTTTGCTGATTGCCGATGAAGTACAGACCGGCATCGGTAGGACGGGTACCTGGTTTGGCGTTGAGCATGAAAACGTAGCTCCGGATCTGATGGCGACAGCTAAAGCTTTGGGTGGTGGTGTAATGCCTATCGGCGCTATCACCGCTACTGCCGATGCCTGGGCCGGGCTGATCGAAGCCCCGTTTTTGCATACTTCGACCTTTGGCGGTAACCAACTGGCCTGTGCCGCCGCTAATGCAACCTTAAATTATATCGAAACCAACGATGTGTTGGCCCGCGGTGCCGCTGCCGGAGCATATTTCAAAAAAGGCCTGGAAGCTATCCAAAAAGAATATCCGTCAGTGATCAAAGAAGTGCGTGGGCGCGGTATGATGATCGGTATCGAGCTTACAAAAGAAGGTGCCGGCGGGATGCTGATGTCGCTGATGATCGACAAATGCGTCATTATCGCCTATACCCTGAATAATCCTAAAGTCATTCGTATCGAGCCTCCTTTGATCATGCCGACAGAGGTCATTGATCAGGTTCTGACTATTTTTAGAGAGGCAGTAAAAACGACTGCCGCTGTGATCGAAGATTTATAAAAGGAGTAAGTGAACTATGCCGTGTGTAGAAACAAAAATAGTTATCAAAGGTGACAGCAATGCCATTTTTGAGATCATAAAAAATATGGAAGCCTATCCCACGTTCATGCACGACCTGATAAGTGTAGAGGTTTTAGAGCGGGGAGACAACACGACTTTGTCCCATTGGGTATCCAATGTTGACGGACGTAAGATAGTTTGGACCGAGCGCGATACGTTTTTTCCGGAAGAAATGCGCATCACCTACTGCCAGACAGAGGGCGATTTAAAGAAAATGGAAGGCGAGTGGCGGCTGGTTCCTGTTGCAGCCGGGACTGAGGTATCGCTTTTAGTAGACTTTGAATTTGGTATTCCGATGATCGCCGGGCTGTTAAACCCGATCTTAAAGAAAAAAATTCGTGAAAACAGTGAAAATATGTTGACGGCAGTTAAAGCACAAATTGAAAAATAATACAGTAATTGGTATAATATTCTATAAGGCTCAAAAGAGTCTTGAGAATATTGTTTAGAGTTTTTATTTTAGGAGGAACAAAAAAGTATGAGAACAGCTTTTTTAATGACGGTTCTTACCGTGCTTTTGGTATTAGTCGGCGATTATTTCGGCGGTGCCCGCGGTATGATGATGATGCTTATCATCTCTCTCGGCATGAATCTATTTTCGTACTGGAACAGCGATAAATTGGTTTTAGCCCAATATAAGGCCAAACAGGTTGATGAAAAAAGTGCGCCCGCTTTATACAAGATGGTGCAGCGCCTGACTGAACGCGGTAATCTGCCGATGCCGAAGGTTTATATTATCGACAGCCCTGTACCGAATGCCTTTGCAACCGGACGTAACCCCGAACACGCAGCAGTGGCAGTGACTACTGCTTTAGCTAACGCTCTCGATAAAGACGAGATCGAAGGCGTGTTGGCCCATGAGCTGAGCCATGTCAAGCATGGCGATATTTTGATCGGTACGATAGCGGCTTCCATGGCCGGTATCATTACCACGCTTTCCCATTGGGGAATGTTTTTTGGCGGCGGTGACCGTGACCGTAATAACAGCAGCGCCATTGTCGGTTTGGCAATGATGATCCTTGCGCCTTTGGCAGCAGGTATCATCCAAATGGCAGTGTCCCGCTCGCGCGAGTATATGGCTGACGAATCCGGCGGAGAATTGAGCGGCAATCCTGATGCTTTGGCAGACGCTTTGCTGAAAATAGAATCTTATGCAAAAAACAGAACGATGCCGGGAGCAACCGAAAATACTGCCCATATGTTTATCATCTGTCCTTTCAGCGCTAAAGATATGCAGCAGCTTTTTAGTACCCATCCCAGCACCGCTGACCGTGTAGCACGGTTACGCGCACAAGCCAAGGCTATGCGCAGCAGTGGAGGTGCAAGATAATTGGATAAAAAATTAAATTGGTTAAAGCAGTTTTCCGAAACCTGTGGCGTTTCCGGTTTTGAAACGCAAATGAAAGAGCTTCTGCAAAAACGGTTGCAGGGCAAAGCCAAGGTTTCCTATGATAAACTGGGCAGCGTAGTTTTTACTGATGCAGGTAAAGGCAAGGATTTGCCCAAAATCATGCTGGCCAGCCATATGGATGAGATTGGTTTTATGGTCAAACACATTACTAAAGAAGGCTTTTTGAAATTCACTTGTCTGGGCGGCTGGTGGGAGCAGGTAATGCTTAGCCAGCGCGTTACGGTACATGGCAGCAAAGGCGACCTTGTTGGCGTTATTGGCAGCAAGCCGCCGCACATCTTAACGCCGGAAGAGCGTACTAAAGTTGTTGCTAAACGTGATATGTATATCGATATCGGCGCTGCCGACGAAGTAATGGCCCGCGAACTGGGTGTATTTGAAGGCTGCCCGGTGACCCCATATGCTGAGTTTGCAGTAATGGGCGACGGTAAAACTTTGCTTGGCAAAGCCTGGGATAACCGCATTGGCTGTGCAGTAATGGCTGACGTTATGGAAAATATCAACGCAGGCAAGCATCCGAACACGGTTTACGGTGTTGCGACAGTGCAGGAAGAAGTAGGACTGCGCGGCGCTCAAACCAGCGTAAATCTGCTCAGCCCTGATGTCGCATTCGTTATTGATACCTGTGTCGCCGGTGGAACGCCCGGTGTAAGCGACGACGTTGCGCCCGCCAAGCTTGGTAAAGGCATCGCCATTACTATTTTCGATGCTGGCATGATACCAAATACAGCGCTGCGCGACTTCGCTAAAGAAGTGGCCAAGGAATTGGAGCTACCGACTCAGATCAGCATTTCCGAAGGCGGAGCTACCGACGGCGGCCGTATCCATCTGCATGATGCCGGTGTGCTGACCCTGACCTTCAGCATTCCTACCCGTTATATCCACAGCCATCAATCCATTATCCATATGGATGATTATGAAGGCGCGGTAAAGCTGATAACGGCTATGATAGAAAAATTAGACAAAAAGAAATACCAGCAATTACTCAAGGGCTAAAATCGTTCTGCGATTTAGTATAAATTAATTAGACTAGAATAGGAGAGATTCCAATGCAACAAACACTCGTACTTGTAAAACCCGATGGAGTCAAAAAAAATCTGATTGGCGAAATCATCGCTCGTTTTGAACGCCGTGGTCTGAAAGTTTCGGCTTTGAAATTAGTAAAAATTACCGAAGAACAAGCTAAATACCATTATGCTGAGCATGCTGAAAAACCTTTCTTCGGCGAATTAGTAGAATTTATCACTTCCGGCCCTGTTGCCGCAATGGTAATTTCCGGCGAAAACGCTATTAAAGCAGTTCGCGGTCAAATGGGCGCTACTAATCCTTTGGATTCCGTTCCCGGTTCTATCCGTGGCGATTACGCGCTGACTATCGGCGAAAACATCGTTCATGGCAGCGACAGCGAAGAATCCGCTGCCCGCGAAATCAAAAACTTCTTCAAAGCAGACGAACTTTATTAATTTGTAAAATTTTTTCCGGAAGGATGGTGGCAACATGAAAGCAGCAGTATATACCAGAACCGGTGACAAAGGCACGACCGGACTTTATACAGGTGAACGCGTACCCAAGCAAAGCATGAGAGTGGAAGCTTATGGTACTGTTGATGAGATCAGCTCTGCACTTGGCCTGGCGCGAGCTACGGTCAGACGTGAAGACGTTAGAGAAACTATCTATAAAGTCCAGCAGCTGTTAATGTCGCTGATGGCTGATATCGCAAGCTTGAACTTGCCTGAGCCGTACATCAAAGCTGAAAACGTAAAAACATTTGAAGATACTATCGACAAATTCGACGCTATGCTTCAGCCTTTGAGCCATTTTATCATCCCCGGAGGCACCCCCGGATCAGCTGCTCTGGATATAGCGCGTACAACTACGCGCCGTGCCGAGCGCTGTCTGCTCCGTCTGGCCGAAACAGAAGAGGTCAACCCGCAAGTACTTATTTGCCTGAACCGCCTTTCTGATTTGTGCTTTATTTTGTCCAGAGTTGAAGTAGAAGTAGAAGCCTGAAACAAAATGACCATAGCTTCATCAAGAGTGCTATGGTCATTTTCTTTTAGGTTAAATTACTTTCAAAACGTTTTGAAGTAATTAGAAATATAGTATTTTTTGTTAGCAGGATATATACTTACTCTAATTATAAAACAATAATGGGAGATTGCTATGAATTTTTACCTGTTGTCGATCATAGCTTTTTGCGTGTTTGTCGCGATTCTCTATCTTAAATCCTCAGAACATCAAAGGATGCTGTACTCCCAAAGACATATAAGGGATAAAGTCAGCGGTACGTTAGGCTTTGATAAGTTTAAGGGAAATGCGGATGAATTGCTGAAACATAGAAAAAAGTTTTTGGCGCTGATACATTTTGATATTGAGCCTTACCACGATATCGTGGATATCTATGGCCGTGAAACAGCCGATAATATTCTGCGCATCGTAGGAACGGAATTGAACCGCCGCGTAGTTAAGGGCTATCTTGCTACCCGACAGGCGGGTGATAAGTTCTTTTGCCTTATTCCCTTTGTCGATGAAGAGGCTCACACTAATTGCTTCGACGGTTTGGCCAGCGTGGTAGAAAGCGAAGTGAAACGCATTTGCAATATCAGCATCAAACTGCGTGGAGCGTTGTATGTCTGCCGCAAGGATGATTCGCTGGACGATGCGATGGTAAAAACAGTAACGCAGCTTAACAAAAAAGTGTTCTCTAAAGGACGGCGTACTTTCTTTTTTATTAATGATATGGAAGTGAATAACACCTATAATGCTTTGGCAGACGAGGTAGATAACGGTTTCGTTAATAAAGAATTTACCGTGTATTTCCAACCGCAATATAATATCTATACTAACGAGATCGTTGGTGCGGAAGCACTGCTGCGTTGGGAGCATCCTACCCGTGGCATCATCCTGCCCGAAGTTTTGATCCCTATTTTAGAAGACAGCAACCAATTATCAAAATTTGAGAATTTTGTTTTTGAGGAAGTTTGCCACTTCCTGGCGCTGCGTTTAGCGCTGGGCTTACAGGCCTTTCCTATCTCCTGCAATTTCTCTTTCAATCATTTTAAAGACGAAAACTTCATTGATTCCTTAAAATATGCGGCTGATAAGCATAATGTACCGCATAAGCTTTTAATAGTAGAATTGGCAGAACGTATGTTGGCCGATGATATGGATTTTGCTACTATGCAGGTCGACGAGTTGAAGAATCAGGGCTTTAAAATAGCTGTTGATAATTTTGGCGCCGGCTATTTATCAATGCGTATACTGAGCGATATCAATATAGATATTTTAAAAATTGATAAAAGGCTGCTGGCCGCCTGTGATAATGATAAGGATATTAAAATCATCAAGGGTATGGCCTCTATTGCTAAAGAATTGGATATAGCTATTATCTGCGAGGGCGTGGAAACAGAAGCACAGGTTGCGATTATGAAAAGCGTAGCCTGCAACATTGCCCAGGGCTTCTATTACTGCCAGCCGCTGCGCAAAACCCAGTTTGAAAACCTTTTGAATTTAAGTAAGATCGAGATCGTCAATACAGAGCGCCGCAGCATCAACGGTTATGGCCGCACTGTAAAATTGCCGTCTTATCGTGATCTGGGAGATCTGTTCCCGCAGATGTATGATTTTGCGATAGAATTGAATTTAAAAGACGGTCGCTATTCCCGCATGGCGTTCAATCCGACCGGCAATGTTTTTATCCCTTATACCGGCGATTATAAAAATGATTTTAAGAACATCGTGCAGGAGCTGCTGTATCCTGAAGATATTGAAAAATTCACTGCGCATCTGGAGTTTGACGTACTGTGTGCAAATTACAATACTACACCGGAATATTCCGGTTGCGAGTGCCGGTTTGTTGGCGCCGCCGGCGTTGCTCAATGGTATGAGATACGGGTGTATTACTGGTTTGGCCGTAGCAGGGTGCTGATAACGGTGAGAAACGTTAATGATGCCCATGAATATTTAGATGATGAGTATGAAAAAATGCTTTGCAGGTCAGCAGGACTTTGAAAAAGAATGTAGAATATATATCATTGGAAAAAATCAACAGGTGTGCCGACTGCGGTCGGCGCTTAATAGGGAAGACCGGTGTAAATCCGGCGCAGTCCCGCTACTGTAAAGGTGAGTTAACTGCAAGATGCCACTGGGAAACTGGGAAGGCGCAGTTCAACATTGACCCTGAGCCAGGAGACCTGCCTGTTACAGGTATCTTACGCCTACGGGAGATAGGTGGATGCTTGCATAGTCTGTTTATTTATGCCCTCTCTCGCAGAGGGTATTTTTATTTTGAAGGGAGGTTTAATAATGAATAAAGAAATGATTTTAGTGACCGGCGGCGCACGCAGCGGTAAAAGTGAATTTGCCGAACGCCTGGTACTGCATTATGGGCGTAAATGCGCTTATATAGCTACGGCTGAAATCTTTGACGACGAGATGGCTGAACGTGTCCGTATCCATCAGGAACGTCGTTCTCCCCAAAGATGGAATAATTACGAGGCTCCTTATGGTGCTGAAAAAACGCTGGCAGAAGCCGGAAATGAAGTAGATGTGATTTTATTTGACTGTCTGACTTTATACATGAGCAATTTAATGTACGGCAAAGTCGCTATCGAAGGTACTTTTGAAAAAAAAGTCGCTTTTGTCAAAAATGAAATTGCCAAATTACTGGCAGCTGCCAAAGCAACCGGAAAATTAGTGGTGTTTGTTACTAACGAAGTCGGCAGCGGCATTGTTCCTGATAACCAGATGGCCCGCGAATACAGGGATCTGGCAGGTTGGGTAAATCAGCAGGTCGCCGAAGCTTGCGACAGGGTGTTTTATTGTATCGCAGGGCAGGCAGTAGATGTGAAAAAACTAGCATTTCGCTTTGAGGACGAAGGAGTATAAAATGGAAAAAATAGTTATCCCGCCTTTAGATACTGCCGCTGCGGCAGAAATCAATGCCGGCTGGGCAAAAATGGCTAAACCTGCAAATAGTCTTGGCCGGCTGGAAAAAATGGTAGCAGGCTATGCCGCTATGACTGGCAGAGAGTTGCCTGAGCAGATCAAAAGTGCTATGCTGCTGATGTGCGGCGATCACGGTATTGCTAAATATGGCGTCAGTGCTTACCCGCAGGAAGTTACTATGCAGATGATCAACGGCTATATGCGCGAAACGGCTGGCGCTAATGTTATGGCCCGTCATGCCGGTGCCGATGTTTTTGTAGTTGACGTTGGTACGGTCTTCGATTTGAGCGCTATGCCGAAGGTACGTCAGGAAAAAGTGGCCTGGGGCACGGAAGATTTTACCCAGGGCCCGGCGATGACACTGGCCCAGGCAGAGCAAGCTCTGCAAGTAGGCATGAAGGTTGCGGACGAATGTATCGACAAGGGTTATAATTTGCTGGTAACGGCGGAAATGGGCATCGGCAACACCACTTCCACAGCGGCGATAGTTTCGGCCTTTTTGGGATTGCCACCCGAGCTTACTGTAGGACGTGGCACTGGTATCAACGATGAACGTATGGCGATCAAAAGAAAAGTCGTCGCCGATGGACTGGCTAAAAATCAACCTAAGCTGGGCGATGCTATGGATATTCTTTGCAAGGTAGGCGGTTATGACCATGCCGGTTTGGCAGGGATGATCGTGGCTGGTGCCAGACGCCGTGTGCCGACAATGGTAGATGGGGTGAATGCTACTGCTGCTGCTTTGCTGGCCTATGGCATCGAGCCGTCCTGCGCCGAATATATGATCTGTTCGCATCTTTCGGCAGAAATATCCCATGCAAAAATGCTGGAAGTATTGCAGTTAAGGCCTATAGTCGATGCCGGTATGCGCCTAGGCGAGGGTACTGGTGCGTCGCTGGCGATAGTTATTTTGCAGATGGCTATCAACACCTACCAGGAACTGCATAAGCGTGGTGCTGCAAATGCGTGATTTTATCACTTGCCTGGAATTTTTAACGCGCGTGCGTTTTTCTAAACGTACGGACTGGCGTGACGAAGATTTTTCTCGCAGCGTACCGTATTTCCCACTGGTAGGGCTGGTAATAGGCCTGCTTTTAGCCGGGGTTAATTACGGCCTGTTTTATATCGACACGCCGCTGTTTTTGCGGGTGACGCTGCTTTTACTGGCCGAGATCATTATTACCGGCGGTTTGATGTATGATGGCTTTATGGATACCGCCGATGGTGTTTTTTCGGCGCGCAGCCGTGAACGGATGCTGGAGATAATGAAGGACAGCCACGTCGGCTCTAATGCAGTGCTGGCTATCATTATTTTGCTCCTGCTAAAAATAGCGGCTTATCTGGAAATAAATGGAGCTGCGCTGACCTGGGTCTTGCTGGCTATGTCGGTTGCGACAAGAACATTTATGGTGGTCTTTATCGTTAACTTTCCCTATGCCCGCAAAGAAGGCATCGGCCATATGTTTACCAAATATGCCAAACCGGCTTATACTTATATCGCTTTCGCCTTGTGTGGACTGATCATTTGGGCCTGCGGCGTACAGTATCTTGTTGTTGCGGCAGTGTGCTTTACCCTGACTTTGGTGATAGCGCACTATTTAAAAGCGCAACTGGGCGGGCTTACCGGTGATACTTACGGCGCTTTAACAGAATGTGGCAACGTTATTTATCTGCTGACGGCAGTATTTTTACTGAGATAAGGAAGGTTTAAATATGGATATCAATGTTATAATTGAACAAATACAGCCTGTCAATAAAGAGAGTGCTGCGGCAGCACAAAACAGATTTGATAATCTGATCAAACCGGTGGGATCGCTGGCGAAGCTGGAAAGCATGGTCGCACGTTATGCTGGCATCATCGGCAGCGCTGATAAAAAAGCCGTGCAGTACCCTAAAAAGGCACTGCTGCTGTGGAGCACCGACGTGGCTGCTATAGCCGCAGCGATGGAGGACGCGCCTCCGGCGGCCTTACTGGCCCGCGAAGCCAAGGCCGAAACATACCCACTGCTGGTAACTGGGGAAACGGTTGCCGACGCTTTGGACGAAGGGGCGATACTTACTAAAGAATACATCGACAATAATAAGTTGCAAATGCTGGCCTTTGGAGTCTTAGGCAGCTATGGCGTTGATGACGAACTGGAAAAGCTGCTGGACCTGGAGGGCGTGGAGTTTTTAAACGCGCTGCACGACCCGGCGGTAACGGCGGTAGCCGGTGGTATTTTGCAGGCAGCCGCCTCTAAAACTCCGGTGATGCTGGACGGTGTGGCCTCGTGCCTTGCGGCTATCGGTGCTGCTAAATTGGCGCCGCTGGCACTTGAATACTGTATGGCCGGCCATGTATCGGCCGAACCGGGCATGGAAACACTGCTGGAAAAATTGAGACTTTCGGTACCTTTGCGTTTAGATATCAATAGCGGTGCAGGCGAGGGTGCTGTTTTAGCATTTACCTTGTTCGATGCAGGTATTAAAGCGTATAATGAAATGGAGACCTTTGCAGAAGCAGGCGTGCATGCGGAAATGGAAGAATTTTCATATGCAGTGCAAATAAAAAGCAAGTAGTCAAGGAGGCAATATGGGCAAGATCTATCTTATCAGGCACGGCGAGACCGATGCTAATCGCACATTTCAATTTCAGGGGCATATCGACAATCCTCTTAACAGTAAAGGGCTGCGGCAAGCGGCAGCGTTAGGAAAATATTATGAAAATATCGAGTTGGACGCTGTTTATTCAAGCTCCACGCAGCGCGCCAGGCAAACGGCGACGCCCTTGGCACAATTCCACGGCGTTGATTTGCAGCCCTTAGACGAGTTAAAAGAGGTTTCCTTCGGTGACTGGGAAGGCCTTAGCTACGACGAGATCAAAGCAAAATGGGGCTACCAGCTGGAACTGTTCTTTAAACAGCCTGCCCAATGCCGGATGCCAGGCGGCGAGTCCTTCGACGACGTGGCTAAAAGGGTTCAGGCAGCCTATAACATGATAATTGAAGCAAACAGCGGTAAAAATATAGCGATCGTGTCCCACGGCGGCGTGGTAAGGGTGCAGCTTTGCCTTTTACTTGGTCTGGATATCAATAAATTATGGATGTTTGGCGTGCATAACGCTAGCACCACCTGTATCGGCAGATGGCAGGACAGATTTACGATTGAATATGTAAATGATACACATTATTTGCATGATCATGTAAACTCTGATGGCATAAAATTTCCAAAATAATTATAATTGAGAAAATGTACATTTGTTGTTGACTTTTATCTTTTTTTTAGATATACTGCTTATAGTATATCTCAGTGGTCCGGGTAGGGTTCCGAACTTCTTCCATGCTACATCGCAACATGAGGAAGCAGGGGTAACATCTATAAGTCCTTATGGGGTATGTTTAATGTAAGGAGTGATTAACCAATGAAAGAAGACAAAAACTTAGTGTGCCGTGAATGCGGCTCCGAATTCGTATTCTCTGCTTCCGAGCAAGAATTCTACGATGAAAAAGGCTTCACTAATGAACCCGGCCGTTGCCCTAACTGTCGTCAAGCTCGCAAACAACGCATGGGCATCAACAACGAGCGCCCGGCTCGTGAAATGTTCCAAGCTACCTGCGCAGAATGCGGTCAAGAGACCGAAGTACCGTTCCGTCCTTCTATGGATCGCCCGGTATACTGCCGCGATTGCTTCAACGCACGTAAAGGCTAATTAATGAAATGAAGTTATGAAAAACCAATTGCTTAGGCAATTGGTTTTTTTCTTTAGAAAATAGACTGTTTTGTGGTATAATATCAAGATAGGAAAGTTGTGTATTTAAGGAGGTCCTTTTTATTTTAGAATTGAAAAAGATAACTTTGGCTGACCGGCCTTTGTTTGAAAGTTATTTATCGCAGCCCGACCAGCGCGGCTCCGAATGCGCTTTTACCAATCTGTTTGTCTGGCAGGACTGCTACGCTATTTACTGGACTGTTGTACACGGCTTTTTAGTGGTCAAGGTTAAACGTAACGATGTAGATTTCTTTTTGCAGCCTTTCGGCGGCAACGATGAAGATCTGCCAAAATTATTTGCAGAGATCAAGGAATATCACGAAGGCAAGCCCTTTGAGATCCACGGTATCTATGAAGCTGGCAAAGAACGCCTGGAAAAAGCGTTCCCGGAGATGGAATTTAGCGATGACCGTGATAACTGGGATTATGTGTACCTGCGTGAGAAGCTGGCTACTTTATCGGGCCGTAAATATCATGGTAAGAAAAACCATTATAACGGCTTTAAAAAAGAATATCCTGACTATGTCTACGAAGCTATCGGCCCCGATAATTACGCAGAATGTATCGCTTTTGGCGACGAATGGTGCGAAAAGCGTGTGGGCGAAGACGAAAGCCTGCGCTGCGAACAATGTGCCATCCACGAAGCAATCGATAATTTTGAAGCTTTGGGGCTAAGAGGCGGAGCTATTCGCGTCTATGGCAAGATCGAAGCCTTCAGTTTTGGTAAAAAAATCAACGACGATACAGCTGTGCTGCATGTTGAAAAAGCTAATCCTGAGTTCCGCGGTATTTATGCCGCAATCAACAAAGAATTTGCCGAGCATGCCTGGGGCGACGTAGTTTATTTAAACAGGGAAGAAGATATGGGCCATGAAGGGCTGCGTACGGCGAAAGAATCGTACAATCCCGAATTTATGATCAAAAAATATTCTGCTGTTTTTAAATAGGTGAGTGACATGGATTTTCGTGTTATCAATAACGAAACTTTACCTGAAATAATGGAATTATGGGATTATTGCTTTGAAAAAAACAATACTCCCTTTTTCAAGTGGTATTTTAACGAATACTGCCTGAAAGAAAATACTATCATCGGCGGTTTCGACGAAGCTGACGGCAAGCTGATGAATATGCTGCATCTTAATCCCTATGTAATAAACCTGCGGGGCCGGGCGGTACAAATGCCCTATATCGTCGGTGTGGCTACCGCGCCGGAATACCGGGGACGCCACTTGTTCGCATCGCTGCTGGAAACGACATTTTCGCTGCTGCGTGCCCAGCAGTGCGCGTTTGTTTTGCTGATGCCGATCAGCGCCGGTATCTATCGGCCTTATGAGTTTGATTATTGTTATTACCGCCACCGCTATGAGATGCCTTTGGCCGCTTTACCAAAAGGCAGCATCGAGGAAGGTGTAACAATGCAGCGTATAGGCTTGGAGCAGGCAGAAGTGTTTGCCGAAGTCTACGAGGCAGTTACTGCCGCTTACCACGGCGCTGTACAAAGGACGCCAAAAAACTGGCAGCATTTGCTGGCCGTACATAGCGGGGAAGAAGTAAAAGCCGTGCTTGTTAAGCAGGCTGGCGAAACTTTGGGCTATATGTTTTACAGTATCGCAGACCGGGTCTTGACTATTCAGGAACTGGCTGCTAAAAATACTGGTGCTCGCAATGCCCTGCTGCGCTTTGCCAAACAGCATGTCACCGAGGCCGATAAAATGGTCTGGCTGTCAGAAGCATGGGATAAAACGTATCTGCATTTGCAGGAGCAGCAATATGCCGGCAGCTTGCAGCCATTTATGATGGCCCGCTGCATCAATGTCCGCGAGGCACTGCTGCAGTTAAGCGTAGCCGATACCAAGCTGCGTGGTTCGCTGGCTTTGCTGGTACACGACAAAACGTTGCCGCTGAATAACGGCTTGCTGGAGCTGGGAGTTGCCGCAGGGCAGCTTACGGTAAAAAGCACCGTAGCGATGCAGGATATCGAGATGGATATTGCAGCCTTTACTCAAATGTATTTTGGGCAGTTTTCCGTGTGGGAACTGGCCGCTGAGAACAGGCTGAAGATACATAACAAAGAAGCGGCAGAACTATTAGATATGCTGTTCCCCAAGTGTAATAATTATATCAATGAGTATTTTTGACCGCATCTTATTTTGGAGGCTGAGTTTATGAGTACAATCAGACGTATTTTTGTGGAGAAGAAAGATGCCTTTGCTGTCGAAGCACACGGCTTATTGTCTGATCTGCGCAACAATTTGGGAATGAAGAACCTGACCGGTATCAGGATCCTGAACCGCTACGACGTGATGGGCGTCAGCGATGAAGAATTTATTGCGGCCAGAAAAATCGTGCTGTCCGAACCGCCGGTAGACACGGTTACTGACGAAGCTTTTGCAGTTCCGGCAGGCAGCTATGCCTTTGCCGTAGAGTATCTGCCCGGCCAGTATGACCAGCGCGAGGATTTTGCCGAGCAGGCTATCCAGCTGATCACACAGAAAGACCGTCCCACGGTGGCCTCCGCTAAAGTATATGTGCTGGAAGGCCGCTTGTCAGAGGCTGATCTGGACAAGATCAAAAGCTACTGCATCAATCCTGTCGAAGCCCGCGAGGCAGAGTGGGAGAAACCCGCTACCTTGATCGCTACCTGCGAAGAACCAGCCCGCATCCAGTCGCTGGAAGGCTTTTTGACCCTGACACAAGAGCAAATGGAAGCCCTGCGTCAAGAGATGGGGCTGGCTATGAGCCTGGAAGATATGCTGTGGTGCCAGAAATATTTTAACGAAGAACACCGTGAGCCTACTATCACTGAAATCAAAGTTCTTGATACCTACTGGTCCGACCACTGCCGCCATACTACCTTTATGACGCAGATCGAAGACGTGGAGATCGAGACCGGTGAATATAACAAACCGATCCAGGCAGCTTTTGATAAGTATATGGCTACCCGTGACGCCGTTTATGGCGAAGCTACCGAGCGCCCTGTTACTTTGATGGATATTGCCGTTATCGGTATGAAAAAACTGCGCTCCGAAGGCAAGCTGGATGATCTGGACGTTTCCGAAGAGATCAATGCCTGCTCTATCGTTGTGCCTGTCGAGATCGACGGTAAAACAGAGGACTGGCTGGTAATGTTCAAAAACGAGACCCATAACCATCCGACGGAGATCGAACCCTTCGGCGGTGCTGCTACCTGTTTGGGCGGCGCTATCCGCGACCCGCTTTCCGGACGTTCCTATGTTTATCAGGCTATGCGTGTGACCGGCTCTGCCGACCCCCGTGTACCTATCGAAGAAACCCTGCCCGGCAAACTGCCTCAGCGCAAGATCACTGTCGGCGCTGCCTCCGGTTACAGCTCGTACGGTAACCAGATCGGCCTGGCAACCGGCCATGTGCAGGAATATTACCATGATAAATTTGTCGCTAAACGGATGGAGATCGGCGCTGTTATCGGTGCTGCTCCACGTGATACTGTACGCCGTGAACGTCCCGCAGCAGGCGATCTGATCGTGCTTTTAGGCGGCCGTACCGGCCGTGACGGCTGTGGCGGTGCTACCGGTTCTTCTAAAGAACATACAGTAGACTCGCTGCTTTCCTGCGGCGCAGAAGTACAAAAGGGAAATCCGCCTACCGAGCGCAAGATCCAGCGTCTGTTCCGTAACCCTGCTGTTACGGCAATGATCAAACGCTGCAACGATTTCGGCGCCGGCGGCGTTTCTGTCGCTATCGGAGAGCTGACCGACGGACTGGTCGTCAACCTTGATAAAGTTCCTAAAAAATACGAAGGCCTGGACGGTACAGAACTGGCTATCTCTGAATCCCAGGAACGTATGGCCGTCGTTATCGAAGCCAAAGACCTGGATGCGTTTATCAAACACGCCGATGAAGAAAATCTGGAAGCTACAGTTGTGGCAGAAGTTTCCGATAATCCACGTCTGGTAATGTACTGGCGCGGTGAAAAAATCGTTGATCTGGCGCGCGCCTTCCTTGATACTAACGGCGTAGCCCAGCATACTAATATCGTAGTTAAAGCCGCCGCAGGGGAGAGCGCTTTTGATAAAGTGCCCGACTGCGTAACTAAGGCTGCTTCTTTAGAAAAAGCCTGGCTTGGCAATTTAAACCGTTTGAATGTGTGCAGCCAAAAAGGTCTGTCAGAGCATTTCGACAGCACCATCGGCCGTGGCACAGTCTTGATGCCTTTCGGTGGTAAAACACAATTTACCCCTACCGAGGGTATGGTTGCCCGTCTGCCCGTACTGCAAGGTAATACTACTGCCGCTTCGGTCATGGCCTGCGGCTATCATCCCGAGGTCGCCTGCTGGAGCCCATTCCACGGCGCTATGTACGCAGTGGTCGAATCAGTAGTGCGTGCGGTTTGCTTAGGCGCTGATCCTGATAAGCTGCGTTTGACTTTGCAGGAATACTTCCCTAAACTGAACAACACCGAATTTTGGGGCCAGCCCTTCAGCGCTTTGCTGGGTGCTTTTACAGCCTTAGACGCGCTTGATCTGCCCGCTATCGGCGGTAAAGACAGCATGTCGGGCACCTTTATGGATAAAACAGTTCCGCCGACGCTGGTTTCCTTCGCTGTTGATGTTATCGACGGTGACAAAGCCGTTTCGGCAGAATTTAAACAGGCAGGCAATAAAGTTGTGTTCCTGTCCTGCCCGCGCGATCTTTCTGAAGTATTGGACTTTGCAGCCCTGCGCAGCAATATGCGTGCCGTGCACCAAGCTGTTTTGGCAGGTAAGGTAGTTGCTGCCGCTGCCGTTAAAGAAGGCGGCATCGCTGCTGCTGTTTCCACCATGTGCCTCGGCAACCAGCTGGGCTTCGAGTTCATCAAACCGTTCCAGGATACGGAGCGTTTGTTTACGCTGCAGCCCGGCGGTATGGTGCTTGAGCTGGCAGGGGATACCAGTATCGAAGAGCTGTTCGACGGTCTGGATTGTATGCTGCTGGGCCATCTTACCGATGATGCCACTATCTGCATCAACGAAGCAGCTATCAAGCTTGCAGCTGCTCAGGAAGCATACTTGCAGCCACTGCAGGAGATATTCCCTTATAAAATCGAAGAAAAAGCACAAGGCGAGCTGAACCAGCCGCTGTATAAAGCAGAATTGCCGCTTACGGCGCCTGTCACTATCGCCAGGCCCAGGGTCTTTATTCCCGTTTTTCCGGGCCAAAACTGCGAGTACGACACAGCCCGGGCTTTTGAAGCTGCCGGTGCTGAAGCCGAGATATTTATCATCCGTAACCTTACTGCTCAGGCGATCGACGAATCTGTAGAAAAAATGGTCAGTATGATCAAAAATTCCCAGATCGTGATGCTGCCCGGCGGTTTTAGTGCCGGTGACGAACCTGACGGCAGCGGTAAATTTATCGCTACCATGTTCCATAATCCCAAAATCAAAGAAGCTGTCAACGAATTGCTCAGCGAGCGCGATGGCCTGATGCTTGGTATCTGTAACGGCTTCCAGGCCCTGGTAAAATTAGGCTTGCTGCCCTATGGCGAAATCAGGGATCTGGAAGCAGCTTCCCCGACGCTGACCTTTAATAATATCGGCCGCCATGTATCGCAAATCGTCGATACCCGCATCGTCTCCAACAAGTCTCCCTGGCTGAGCGAGGTAGAACCCGGCGACATCCACGCTATAGCTGTTTCGCACGGCGAAGGCCGTTTCTACGCTCCCGAAAGCGTTATCAAAGACCTGTTCAAAAATGGTCAGGTAGCTACCCAGTATGTTGGGCCTGACGGTATGCCGACCATGTCGATGCCGTACAACCCTAACGGCTCCCTGTACGCTATCGAAGGCATTACCAGCCCTGACGGACGCGTTTTTGGTAAAATGGGCCACAGCGAACGCTTTAGCGAAGGTTTATACCGCAATATCGCAGGTAACAAAGATCAAAAAATCTTTATTTCCGGCGTCAACTACTTCAAATAAAACAAATAACGCGCATCTGCTAAGCAGGTGCGCGTTTTAGTTTGCAATTTTACAGTTTAAAAAGCATATCCATAGGGCGGTCTTTCACCGGCTCTATCTTAGCCTTTTTTTCGGGATTATCTATAAGCTCCAGTTCCTCAGGACGGATCTTACCGCATTTATTTTCAAAATCGTCGATGATCCATTTAAGTATCTGTTCGATCTCTTTATTGACAGAACGACCGTTATGATCGGCGATCACTTTTAGCTTTTTCATAATCAAAGGGTGAATACGCAGGGTAAAACGTGTTGGGTCCATAATTGCTCCTCCTTAAAAACCGTATAGACAAAGGTGACGTCAAAAAAATGTCAATCTAGCGTCTTTAAGTTAATTATAGATAAAACAAGCCGCTTTGGCAAGTTGTCACAAAGATTTTTTAGTTACAGAGTTTGATTTGTGATAAAATAATGACAAATGTTAAATATTCGGAGGCAAAAATGAAATTAAACGTAAATAAGGAATACAGCGGTTTTGTAGTCAAACAAACCGACTATATCGATGAGGTGCAGTCAGAGGCGTACCTGCTGGAGCATGTTTACAGCGGCGCCCGGCTTTTGTATTTGGGTAATAACGATGATAACAAGGTTTTCTCTATCAGCTTTAGGACACCGCCCTACGATGATACCGGCGTGGCCCATATCTTAGAACATTCCGTTTTGTGCGGTTCCCGTAAATACAAATTAAAAGAACCCTTTGTCGAGCTGGTCAAAGGCTCTATGAACACCTTCCTCAATGCCATGACCTATCCTGATAAGACGATGTACCCGGTGGCCAGCCGCAACGCCAAGGATTTTCAAAACTTGATGGATGTTTATTTAGACGCGGTCTTTTATCCGCTGATCTACGATAATCCGTATACCTTGCTGCAAGAGGGCTGGCATTACAATATCGACAGCCCCGAGGGCGAGCTAAGCTATAACGGCGTCGTCTATAACGAAATGAAGGGCGTGTTCTCTTCGGCCGATGCTTTACTGGATTACGAAGCGATGCAGGCCTTGTTCCCCGATACGCCGTACCGCTTTGAATCGGGCGGGCATCCTAACGCCATTCCCGAGCTGACCCAGGAAGCCTTTGAGCATTTCCATACAACTTATTACAGCCCCGAGAACGCCTTTATCTATTTGTACGGCGATATGGATATCGAAGCGACGCTGCAATATCTAAACGACGAATATCTGTCCAGCTTCAAACGCACCGGCGCAGTCGAGTCGTCCATTCCTCTGCAAATGCCTCTTGCAAAAACGCAGGAAGTAGTAGGCACTTATCCTGTGGGCAGCGATGAAACCACCGAAGGCAAAAGCTACCACGAGCTGCATATCGCTGTCGGCGACGCCCGTGATGTTAAAACCTCTATGGCACTGCGCGTTTTAGAAAGCGTGCTGCTGGAGGGCAACTCTGCGCCTTTGCGCCTGGCCTTATTGGAAGCAGGCGTAGCGAAGGATATCAGCGGCTCTTATGTGGGCAGCTACCGCCAGCCCATTTTTTCCATCAAAGCGGCAGGCTCCGAGCCGGGGCAGCGTGATAAATTTATCAGCACTATCTACCATACCTTGCAGCAGCTATCTATCGACGGCATCGACAAAGAGCTGTTGGAAGCCCATCTTAACTATATGGAATTCAAGCTGCGGGAAGCCGATTTCGGCGCTTATCCTAAAGGGCTCATCTACGGTATCAGCGTTATGGATTCGTGGCTGTACGATGGCGACCCGTTGGCAGGGCTGCGCTACACCAAAGCCTTGCAGCAGCTGCGCGAAGGCATCAAAACACGCTATTACGAGCAGCTTATCGAAAACTATCTGCTGGATAATACCCATAAAGTCATCGTTACCTTAAACCCCGAGCAGGGTAAGGAAGAACGCGAGCAGGAAGCACAGGCGGCTAAAATGGCAGCCATCAAACAGACTATGGACGCAGCTGCGATAGCCAAAAACATCCAGCTGTGCGACGAGCTGCACCAGCGTCAGGCTTCTGCCGATACGGCCGAGGCTTTGGAAACCATACCGCTGCTGGAACGCGGCGACATCAGGCGCGAGGTGGAAGTTACCGCGACCGAGCTGACGCAGGACGGAGCAAACGACCTGCTGTATGTACCGGCCTTTACTAACAAAATCACTTACCTGAACTGGTATTTCGATCTAAGCGGTATCGACGGCAAGCTGCTGCCGTACTGCTATTTGCTCAGCGACGTGCTGGGTAAGTTCAATACGGATAAATACACCTACCAAGAGCTGGCCACCGTATCAAACAAATACACCGGCGGCGTCTCTTTCCAGCTGCACGCTTACTCGTCAGAGGCCGACGTTAACGACTATACTATCAAATTTACCGTGCAGGCCAAAGCCTTAACAGCCAATCTTGATAAATTATTCGAGATCTTGCAGGCTGTAGCGCTGGGCAGCAAGATAGACGATACTAAACGCCTGAAAGAGATTTTAGACGAAGTAAAAACAGATTGGGACAGCAGCTTTTTCTCGCGCGGGCAAACCGTTGCCTGTAGCAGGCTGGCTTCCTATTTTTCGGCTGCTGCCCGTGTCAACGAGCAGGACCAATACAGCTACTATGAGTTTTTAAAAGAGCTGGCCGCTAATTTTGACGCCAGGGCAGAGGATACCTTAGCAAAATTAAGGCAGCTGGTAGGCGTTTGCTTTGAAAACAGCAAATACCTTTTAGCCTATTCCTGCGAGGAAGGCGAACGGGACGTAGTTTTGCAGCAGGCCTTAAGCTTTGCCGCCAAGCTGCCACAATCGCCGGTAGCAGGGCAGGCACCGCAGCATTTGCCAGCACCCTGTCACAACGAAGGCATTATGACACCGGGCAAGGTGCAGTATGTAGCTGCAGGCGGCGATTTCCGCAAATTTGGCTACAGCTTCCACGGCTCGATGAAGGTGTTGGAAACGATTTTGCGCTACGAATATCTGTGGACGAAGATCAGAGTGCAGGGCGGCGCTTATGGCGCGACAGCACGCTTCGACCGCAACGGCACCATGTTCTTTGCTTCTTACCGCGACCCTAAGCTGAAGGAATCCTTGCAGGCCTATTACGATATGCCGGAATGGCTTAACAAGCTGACCCTTTCAGAGCGTGAGCTGACGAAATACGTTATCGGCACCATCAGCGGGCTGGATACGCCGCTGACCAACTCCATGCGGCTGGAACAGGCCGGCGTCTACCATTTGAAGCAGGTGGATGCGGCTATGCGCCAACAGATGCGCAGCGAGATCATCGACATCACTAACGCCGATCTGCAAAGACTGGCGCCGCTGATCGCAGCTACCTTAAACGACAAATATCTGTGCGTGGTTGGCAGCAGCCAAAGCATCGAAGCTAATAAAGAAATTTTTGACAAAACGGTGCATATCTAAACCCTTGCTAAGTAAATATAAGTCGGTCAAAAGTCGAACAGGGCACAAGCTGCTTTGTTCGACTTTTACTGTTTTCTGTGCTATATTTGTAGTAATAAGCGAGTGAGAATGGGGGCATACACATGACTCAGGTAGTATTAGGCAAAACAGGCATCACTGTTAATAAAAACGGTTTCGGCGCGCTGCCGATCCAGCGTATCGCACAGGCCGACGCCGTGCGTTTAGTCCGCAAAGCCTTTGAGCAGGGCATAACTTTTTTTGATACGGCCCGCAGCTATACCGACAGCGAAGAAAAGCTGGGCGTAGCTTTGCAGGGTATCCGCGATAAAGTTTTTATCGCTACCAAAACACCGGCAACCACGGCGGCAGGCTTCTGGCAGGATCTGGAAACCAGCCTGGGGCTGCTGCAAACAGACCATATTGATATTTACCAGTTCCACAACCCGGCCTTTTGCCCCAAACCGGGCGACGGCAGCGGGCTGTACGAGGCGATGCTGGAAGCTAAAGCCCAGGGCAAGGTGCGCTTTATCGGTATCACCAACCACCGTTTGGCAGTGGCCCACGAAGCTATAGAGTCGGGCCTGTACGACACGCTGCAATTTCCCTTCAGCTACATGACGACAGACAAAGAGCTGGAGCTGGTGCACGCCTGCGCTAAGCAGCAGATGGGCTTTATCGCCATGAAGGGGCTGGCCGGTGGGCTTATCAACAATTCTGCCGCCGCCTATGCTTACCTGGCCCAGTTCGAGCACGTTCTGCCTATCTGGGGCGTGCAGCGCGAAAACGAGCTGGACGAGTTTTTAAGCTACATCGATGCGCCGCCGGTGCTGGATGATGCCTTGCAAGCGGTCATCGACAAAGACCGTCAGCAGCTTATCGGCAGCTTCTGCCGTGGCTGCGGCTACTGTATGCCGTGCCCGGTAGGTATCGAGATCAACTCCTGCGCCCGTATGTCGCTGATGATAAGGCGCTCCCCGCAGGCAGCGCAGCTGACCGAAAAAGCCCAGGCTATGATGCAGAAGATAGAGGATTGCCTGCACTGCGGCCAATGCAAGGCGAAATGCCCCTATGGGCTTGATACGCCCCAACTTTTGGCAGATAACTACCGCGATTACCGCGAGATACTGGCAGGCAAAGCGTTATAAAAAACTTAAAGCACACGGCTTAAACAGGAGCACGGCGGCGACGTTGGTGCTTCTGTTTTTTTACTGGCAAAAAAAATTAATAAATTTTAAAGAAAATTTTAAAAAAGTAAAAGGAGAAACACGATTTATGGCGAATACAAACAGGTAACCTAAATTGTGAAAACTTAGAGGAGGCAGAAGCATGCACACTTATAGTATGGAGCTTGGCGGTAGAACGCTTACCATGGAAATCGGTAAGGTCGCTAAGCAGGCAAATGGATCAGTATTAGTTCGTTATGGTGACACCGCAGTTATCGTTGCGGTAACCGGTACCAAAACCCCCAGGGAAGGAGTAGACTTCTTTCCGTTGACTGTAGATTTTGAAGAAAAAATGTACGCTGTCGGCAAGATCCCCGGTGGATTTATTAAACGTGAAGGCCGTCCCGGCGAGCAGGCAATTTTGACCAGCCGCCTTATCGACCGTCCGATCCGCCCGATGTTCCCCGATGGTTATCATAATGATGTGCAGATCGTGGCTACTGCCGTATCCGTTGATACTGACAACGCTCCCGATATGCCCGCAATGGTTGGCGCTTCCTGCGCTTTGTCCATTTCCGATATCCCCTTCGAGGGCCCTATCGCAGGTGTTCGTGTAGGCCTGGTCGATGGCGAATTCGTTATCAACCCCACAGTGGCCCAAGCTCAGGCCAGCCTTTTGAACCTGGCTGTTGCCGGCACTAAAGACGCTATTTTGATGGTTGAAGCAGGCGCTAAAGAGGTTTCCGAAGAAACCATGCTCGACGCTATCTGGTTCGCCCATGGCGTTATCAAAGAGCTGGTAGCCTTCCAGGAAAAAATCATGGCCGAAGTAGGCAAGCCCAAAATGGAAGTGCCCGTTTACGAGCCTCCTGCTGAGATTGTTGCTGAGATCGAAGCCTTTGGCGGCGAAAAACTGAAAGCTGCTTTGATGGACGCTAACAAACTTGAGCGCGAAGAAAACGTAGCTAAAGTAAAAGCCGAGATCGCAGAAGTATTTATCGCTAAATACCCCGACAACGCCAAAGACGTTGCCTACATTACCCAAAAATTAGTTAAGAAAATCGTGCGCCGCACTATTTCTGTCGATAAGATCCGCCCTGACGGACGTCAGCTGGACGAAGTACGTCCTGTAGCCTGCGAAGTAGGCCTGCTGGCCCGCCCGCATGGCAGCGCTTTGTTCACCCGTGGCCAAACCCAGATCCTTAACGTCCTGGCACTGGCTCCGCTGCGTGAAGCACAGATCCTTGACGGACTTGGCGTCGAAGACACCAAACGCTATATCCATCACTACAACTTCCCGCCGTACAGCGTTGGCGAATGTCGCCCCATGCGCAGCCCCGGCCGCCGCGAAATCGGCCACGGCGCTTTGGCAGAACGCGCTTTACTGCCGGTGATCCCTTCCGAAGACGAATTCCCATATGCACTCCGTCTGGTTTCCGAAACTCTGGAATCCAACGGCTCCTCCTCCATGGGCAGCGTTTGCGCCAGCACCCTGTCTTTGATGGACGCAGGCGTTCCTATCAAAGCTCCTGTAGCAGGCGTAGCAATGGGCCTTGTTAAAGACGGCGAACATTTCGCTATCCTTACCGATATCCAAGGTCTGGAAGATGCTTTGGGCGATATGGACTTTAAAGTTGCCGGTACTGATAAAGGCATCACAGCTATCCAAATGGATATCAAAATCGACGGTATCAACAAAGATATCTTCACCCAGGCACTGGCACAGGCTAAACGCGGCCGCGACCACATCATGGGCATCATGATGGAATGTATCTCCGAACCGCGCAAAGAGCTGTCCCAATATGCTCCTAAAATCACCACCATCAGCGTTGATCCTGAAAAGATCAGCAAAGTTATCGGCCCCGGCGGCAAAATGATCAAAAAGATCGTTGAAGTGACCGGCGCTAAAATCGATATCGACGACAGCGGTAAAGTATTTATCGCAGCAGTCAACAGCGAATCCGCTGCCAATGCTATCGATATGATCCACGGCATCGTTGCTGATGCTGAAGTCGGCAAAGTTTATACCGGCAAAGTCACCCGTCTGATGAACTTCGGCGCTTTCGTCGAGATCCTGCCGGGCAAAGAAGGCTTGGTCCACATTTCCCAGCTTTCCACCGAGCGTGTGGCTAAAGTTGAAGACGTGGTTTCCGTTGGCGATGAAATCGTTGTCAAAGTTACCGAAATCGACCAAAAAGGCCGTATCAACCTTTCCCGCAAAGCCGTTTTAGCTAACGGTCTGGAGAAATAAGCAATAAATTTAAGATCCCGCTGATACCTTTTCGGCGGGATTTTTTATAAGTGAGGTGCACTATGAAAACAAGAGGCTTTGAAAAAATCAGCAAATATGCTGCTAGCGAATTTCCCATGCCGGAACGCAAAACCCAAAAATCGGCCGGCTACGACATCCACCTGCCCGAAGACATAGAGCTTTTGCCGGGCAAGCTGCAACTGGTGCCCACAGGAATCAAGGCATATATGCTTGATGACGAATACCTGGGCGTGCATATCCGCAGCAGCGTTGCCGTCAAAAAACACATCTCCCTGGTCAATAACCAGGGCATCATCGACGCCGATTATTACAACAACGAAGATAACGAAGGGCACATCATGCTGGCCCTGCTGAATATGGGCACCGAGCCTGTAGTATTGCAAAAAGACGAGCGCGTGGCGCAGGGCATTTTTTACAAATACCTGGTAGCCGACGGCGACGCCGATACCGATAAAGCCGTACGCGGCGGCGGTTTTGGCAGCACTACCAAAGCCTAAAAGGGCAGAGTAGGGCAGCTTATTTTAATTTGACTTTAAAAAAAACACAGACCAAAAGGGAGTTCAACTTAGGGATTTAAGAAAACAAGTAAATTTTTAACCGACTCTCTTCAAGCGGAGAATCGAAAATAAAGACTGCACCGAAGGATAAAACCTTTAGTGCAGTCTTTCTCGTTGATAAAATAATATTTATATCCTGTCGATAGCATTGCTACATATGAATTTCAATTACAACTTCAAAAATCCCTGCTTAAAAGCATCCGGGAATATGAAAGTTTTTTCTCCGGCTGCAAATTTCACACGAATGTGCTTACCAGCCTTATCTATCTTAGTAACTGTACCATCACCGAAACTCTTATGCTTAACCGCATCGCCTTCAGAAATCTCAGGCATAACAAACTCTTCTTCTTTCTCCTCAGCCTTCGGGCTGGTACCATAAATATTTTGACGATCGGCCACTTTTTCCAGCGGAGGCTTAATCCCATACTGCCCTGTAACATAAGTCGTAGCAGTCGGTTTTAGCTCCGACCTTGGTACAACAGGAACAGGCTCAACCTCTTCCTCAATTGCCTCCTCGAAGATAGAGTTGATGGATTCCATGGTGGCTTGTTGATTATAGAACAGTTTGTCATATTCTTCGCGTTTGATTACAGTATCCCATCCACCGATATCCTTACCTTCGTGTTTATCAATACCGGTATAGGAAAGGCTGCTATCTTCGTAGCGCTTGAACTTGAAAATGGCATCATTCATGAGACTCGCATTAAATACCCCAAGGCTACAAAGAAGCTCAAAGTCCTTTACGTCAAGGCCTGTAACTTTTTTGAATAATCCCGGCTCAAGCTGAGTTATAACATCTCTGAGTGACCGTTCACGATAATCGGTCAAATACATGAAAATCGGGACGCGGGTAGCAAACTTTATAAGTTTTTCCTGAATCTGCTTACGAAGGGATTTGTATTCCTTTTCCTCTTCTGAGATCTCCTTTTTTTCCTTGGGGGTCATCTTTTCGGCATCTTTCTTGGCCTTCTTTACCGATTCTGACTTGTTAATGATGGTCTGAATATCCTGATTAAGCGAGCGGAAACCTTCAATGTTCATAAGAGCGTCGAGAGCATCTTTATTGCTCATCAGGCGCTGAAGAGTATCATTATCGACGTTAACCAGCAATGCAGATTCCCAGCGCTTTGCAAGCAGTGTAGCAGAAGTTCCGGCCATTGCAATATCAAGAATATCCTGCGCATTAATCTGCCTCATGGTGCTACCATCATAGGCCAACACTGGGAGGAAATTGATGAACTCGGTCACCTTCTTTTCTGGATTACTCTCATCCACGTTCAAGCGGCAGGAGTAGTCAGAAATCTGGCGCAGTGCCCTGTCTAAAGCAAAGTCAAAGACATAGCATTCCTCTTTCATGATCGTGTCTTTGCCTTCTTCATCTTTGACTACCCAAGGAGACTGGACTCGAAAGGCCGCTTGGAAATAAGTCTCTGGGCTCTTAAGGTTACGCAGCATGAATATGCCTGTCCACGGCTTTACGGTAACGCCCGTAGTCAGCTTGCCGCAGGTGAGGGTGATGGTGTTTGTCTCCAATGGATTTCCCATAGCATGCTGTACCGGATAGAGGGCATCCATACCTATACCAGCCCCTGCTCCAGCACAAACGAGGACTTTATATTTCTGGTTATAGTAACCGTTCTGCTTTTGCATCATCAGGTTGTACATGGCCTGACAGGATGCAACATTCGGCAAAAACCAGATTGTGTGATTCAGAACATTCAATAGGCGTGTATCAGAGAACGGCATGGGAGGGCGCTTATCCTGACCAAGTCTCATATCATCGACATTGGACGGGAGATAAGAGCCACGAATCAGATCGAGCCATTTCTGCACTTCGTTTTCGTAAGTGAACTTAGCCTCTTCACCTTTACCCTTGGCAGAAAAGAACAAATTTAAGTCGAACTCGTTAAACTCGCCTTGCATGGCAATCTGGCGAATGCTGTCTGGTATCCGGTAAGTGAGCATGACCATTCTTGGCAACGACAAATAGGGATTGCCAGAGCCTTTCCAGCTTTCCTTTGCACGTTGCTCGTCAGAATATGTCCAGTTGTATATCTGATCTTCTATAAACTCACCACTATTAATGGCGCGGAAAGGTGTGCCGGAAAGGAATAGATAATAACTGGCTGTGATCGGAAGGAATGTTTCGTTGTAGGCGTTATCTGCCTCGTCCTTCTTGTACTTCTCCATATCGAATTCGACTGCTTCTTCTTCGTCGGGATTCTCAAAGAGTTTCTTGGCATTTTCTCTCCATGCGCCAAAGTGATACTCATCGAAAATAACCAAGTCCCAATTGTCCGCATGGATAAATTCGTTTTTGGCCTTTATGCCACCATTCTCGTTGGTACCCAGTAGGTCTTGGAAGGAACCGAAAACGACGATAGGCTTCTTTTTATCGCACTTCGCGTAGGCCTGATCGAGGTTAGCATTATTGTTGTGCGCGTCCTTATTGGAGACGAACTGCCAACCTTCGAAATCAACATGGGAGAGCAAATCATCGCTCCATGCGGATTCAACAGCGGGCTTAAAGGTAAGCACCAGCACTCGCTTGAAGCCCATCTTTTTTGCAAGCTCGTAAGATGCGAAAGTCTTATGGCGCTGTGGAGGCGGCTGTGTTTTTGGCGGCGGTACGCAGGGTGGCAACAGGCAGGTATTTTCCCCGGTTTTGTGATTTGGACGCGGCACTGGGCGAGGAGCAGCGGGCGCGAAGAATATTGACAGGGCCAGGTGCAGCAGCAAGGCAGGCTGCACCTGTTGACCGTGAGGGTAACCAACGCCGGGTACGGGAGCTGATCGAGCGACTGGCGCAGCGGGACAGGCAGCTTTAAAAGTAGCTGCAAAGCGGCGTGGTATTTTTGACCGCGAAGGCAACAGAATATAATCGCTGCCATAATAAAACAAGCCCTGCCTGTAAAGGCAGGGCTTGCTGTGGCTAAACGCCGTTGTTATTGAGTTACTTTTTTGAAGTAGCCGTTGATGAACATCAGATAGAAGGCTACGGAGATGGCCAGTGTTGCCAGCTCGGCTAAAGGCACGGACAGCCAGATGCCGTTGATACCCATCAGTGACGGCAGGGTAAACAGTGCTGCCAGCACGAAGATGAGCGAACGCAGCAGCGAGATGATGCCTGCTACGAGGCCGTTGCCGATGGCTGTGTAGAAACCGGCGATAAAGATGTTGAAGCCCAGGAAGATAAAGCAGTAGGAGAACAGCCTGAAGCCGTGGGTGGCCAGGTCGATCACCTGCTGGTTATCGCCGATGTACCAGGATATGATGTTGGCGCCGTAAAAACGGGCTACGGTGAAGACTGCCAGGGAGCCAAAGAGAATGGCTTTTTTACAGTGGTCGATGATCTCGCTGAGCCGTTTTTTGTTTTGCGCGCCGTAGGCATAGCTGATTACCGGCTGTGCGCCTGTGGCGATACCAAGATAGATGCTGATGAGGAAGTAGAAGATGTTGATGTTGACGGCCATAGCCGCAACGCCGTCCTCGCCGGCAAACTTGATAATGGCGATGTTAAAGAAGACTGTGACGATACCGGTAGAAAGCTCGGTGAGCATTTCGCCGGCGCCGTTAAAGCTTGATTTGAGAAAGTAGGTAACATCCCAACGGAATTTGGTAAACTGGAGGTTGGTGTCGTAAAGCTTAAAGTACGCCAAGCCCATTAAAGCACTGACCGCGATAGAGGTGATGGTGGAGATAGAAGCACCGAACACGCCCCAGCCCAAAACGACGATGGTGTAATAGTCGAGTACGATATTAAGGATAAAGCCTGTTAAGGACATGGCCAGCGAGTAGGCAGGTCTGCCGTCAAGGCGGATGTAATACTCGAGGAACAGTTTGACAGCCAGAATAGGCGTGCCGAGAACCATATATTTAAGGTAAGTTTTACAATCTTCAAACAGCACAGCTGTAGAGCCTAAAGAGTAGATGATACGATCAAGATTAAAATAGGCTATGATTGCAAAAATTGCCGTAAATCCGGTCAGGAACCAAAACATTGAGGTGAAGTAGGTATTAGCCAGATGACGTTTGCCTTCGCCCAGCTTGATGCCAACCAGAGCACAGGAGCCGCAGGTGAACATTACTGCCAGGCCCCAGATAAGATTGGAGTAAGGCAGGACGATGTTGATGGCGGCCATGGCGTTGGTAGAGACATATTGAGCCAGGAACCAGCTGTCGATAGCTGAGTAGAATGATACCAGTACCATCGTAACGACCGATGGGAAGATATATAAGATAAAATCGGAGAAGCTTTGTTTAACGTTTATTTTGCTGTACATTTGGGGCACCCTTTCCGAAACTTGCGCAAGTTCCTGTATCTATATCCTACCTTAGGGGCTGATATTTAGGCAAATTAGGAAAACGGAGGAGATTGAAGGAGATTGAAGGAGATTTGAGGAGTTTGAGAAAAAAATTTGCTTTTTGGATTTTAAATCGTGATAGGCGGCTTAAATGGCCTTTAGTTACAAAAAAAGTAAAAAAAGTTGCATTATACAAAAATTTAACATTTTTGTTTGACAAGAGTATATGGTAGAGATATAATAAATCTAATAAAATATTCTTTGGATAGAGGAGCGGAAAACAATAGTACTTCGGGGAGAGGGATCGCTGAAACGAAGGAAAGGGTAACCGCCGAAGTATAACGGCAGCCGTGCAGTTATGCTGGGCCGTCGGTGAAGAACCGCCGGACTGTCGCCTTAGTTGGCGGAGGGCTATCTCAACTATGCAAATTATTTTTGTATACAACATTGCTGTTGACCGTTGAGGATGCTCTCAACGGTTTTTGATTTTTATAAGGAGCGTGAGGCTGATGATTAAGGTTTTGGTAAATGGCGCGCTGGGCCGTATGGGCAGCGAGGTTGTAAAAACTGTTTTGGAGCAGGAGGATATGGAGCTGGTTGCCGCCGTTGACGCTTTTGGCAAGGATAAGATGATTGCGGTAAAGCACGGCAATATGATGGCTGTGGCTACCGATCTGAAGGCTAAGCTGGCTGTTGTTAAAGTTGACGTGGTAGTTGACTTTACCCGCCCCGACGTGGTGATGGATTCGCTGCGGGTGGTGCTGGGCGCCGGTGTCCGCGCCGTTGTGGGCACTACCGGTTTTAGCGAGGCCGATTTGGCAGAGCTGGACAAGCTGGCCAGGGAGAATAACACTGGTATTTTAGTAGCGCCGAATTTTGCGCTGGGCGCTATTTTAATGATAAAATTAGCTTGTGAGGCTGCTAAGTATTTCCCTAATGTGGAGATAATTGAGCGCCATCACGATAAGAAGCTGGATGCCCCTTCGGGCACGGCTGTAATAACTGCCCAAAAGATCGCCGAGGTGCGCCAGGCTATGCACCAGGGCAACCCGGATGAGAAGGAGCTGCTGGCAGGTGCCCGCGGCGCTGATTATGAGGGGATGAAGATCCACAGTGTGCGTTTGCCCGGCTATGTGGCTTCGCAGGAGGTTATTTTTGGCAGTCAGGGCGAGACTTTGCGCATCAGCAACGAGCCGGTGAACCGCGAGTGCTATATGCCAGGTGTGATGCTTGGCTGCCGCAGGCTGCTGGATACGGTTGGTTTGACTTACGGCTTGGATAAGCTGTTATAATTAAATTTACGGAGGGGAACACGATGAAAAAGTATAATGTAGCGATTTTGGGTGCTACCGGAGCGGTAGGGGCCGAGTTTTTGAAGCTGATCGAGGAAAGAGATTTTCCGTTTGGGGAATTGCGCCTGCTGGCTTCTAAACGCAGTGCCGGTAAACAGATAGATTTTATGGGTAAGACTTATACGGTAGAAGAGGCGACTTATGATTCTTTTGCCGGTATTGATATCGCGCTTTTTGCGGGCGGTTCTATTTCGAAGGATTTTGCGCCGCACGCCGTTAAGGCGGGTGCCGTTGTTATTGATAATTCCAGCGCTTTCCGTATGGACCCTGAGGTGCCGCTGGTGGTGCCCGAGGTCAATCCGCAGGCTATTTTGAAGCATAAGGGCATTATTGCTAATCCTAATTGCTCTACTATTATTATGGTAATGGCTTTAAAACCTATCTATGAGCTGGCTAAAATCAAACGTATCATCGTGTCTACTTATCAGGCTGTTTCGGGTGCCGGCAAAGAGGGCATCGACGAGCTGGACGCTCAGGTGCTTGCGCACAGCGCAGGCCAGGAGATGGTGGCTAATATCCTGCCTTCGGCCAGTGCTGCCAGGCATTATCCTATTGCTTTTAACCTGATACCCCAAATAGATGTTTTCTGCGATAATCTTTATACTAAAGAAGAAATGAAGATGGTCAACGAGACGAAAAAGATCATGGAAGATGAAGATATGCGCATTACGGCTACCACGATCCGGGTACCGGTTTACCGCAGCCATTCGGAGTCGGTGAACATCGAGCTGGAAAAAGACGTGGAGCTGGACGTTATGCGTGCTGCTTTGGCGCAGTTCCCGGGCGTTACGCTGCAAGACGAGCCTGAGAAGCAGGAATACCCGATGCCGTTATATACTTCTGAAAAAGATGATGTTTATGTTGGGCGTTTGCGCAGGGACGAGTCCTGCGAGAAGTCATATAATATGTGGGTAGTTGGCGACCAGATCCGTAAGGGTGCGGCGCTGAATACTTTGCAGATCGCTGAGACGATGATCAAAAACGGCTGGATCTAAGCCGGAGCTAAGATAGGAGCGCGACATTTTTAATGAAAATTTTAGTACAAAAGTTTGGCGGCACGTCGGTTGCTTCGCCGGAAGCACGCGTTGCTGTTAAGGATAAGGTGCAGAAGGCTGTGCGCAGCGGTTTTGCACCGGTGGTTGTGGTATCGGCTATGGGCCGCAAGGGCGAGCCTTATGCTACTGATACTTTGATTGGCGTTTTGAAGGAAACTAACCTTTCGGTAAATGTGCGCGAGCTGGATATGATGATGTGCTGCGGCGAGATGATGGCAGCTTGTGTGATGGCGGCTACTTTGCAGCAGTTTGGCATCAACGCTATGGCGCTTACGGGCGGCCAGGCGGGCATTATTACTGATTCGCAGTTTGGCGCGGCCCGCATTAAAAATATCAATGTGAGCAATTTGCACCATTTGCTGGAGTCGGGCGTGATACCTATTGTGTGCGGCTTCCAGGGAATGACTGAAAACAATGGTAAGTTTACTACTTTGGGACGCGGCGGCAGCGATACGTCGGCTGCTGCGCTTGGTGCGGCGCTGCATGCGGAGTGTGTAGAGATCTACACCGACGTTGAGGGCATTATGACTGCCGACCCCCGCCTGGTAAAAGAGGCTTCTATCTTAAAGCAAATTTCCTACAGCGAGGTTTGCCAGATGGCGCATCAGGGCGCTAAGGTCATCCACCCACGGGCGGTGGAGATAGCGATGAAGAAAAACATCCCGCTGGTGGTAAAATCCACGTTCAGCGATGCTCCCGGTACGCTGATCACTAATGATTGCGAGGAGACCGAGGAGGATACGACGATCAATGAGCGTTTGGCCAGTGGTGTAACGCATCTTACCGATTTGGCGCAGTTTAAGGTGGCGCTTAACCCGGAAGATATCGCCAGCGGCCGCAAGCTGTTTGAGGACCTGGCTGATGCGGGCATCAGCGTTGGTTGTTTGAACCTGTCGGAGAGCAGCGCGATGTTTGCGGTGTTTACCGGCGATGTTGAGCATACGAACAAGGTGCTGGACGGTACTGAGTTTGAGTATGTGCTGACTGACGGCTGCGCTAAGGTTTCTGTGGTCGGTTCGGCGATGCGTGGGGTACCGGGTGTGATGGCTAATTTTGTGGCGGCGCTGACCGGACGCAAGATCAGCATTTTGCAGACGGTAGATTCGGATACTACGATTTCGGCGATCATTAAGCAGGAGCATTTGGTTGATGCGGTAACTGCGCTTCATAAAGCGTTTAAATTATAAGCGAGGTGTAAGCAATGAAAAATCCTTATTTTGGCAGACTTTTAACAGCAATGGTGACGCCGTTTAATGCTGACGGCAGCGTTAATTATGAAAAAGCGGCTGACCTGGCTGAATGGCTGATAAATAATGGTTCGGACGGTTTGGTTGTGGCCGGCTCGACGGGCGAGGCCGCGACTATGAGCACCGAGGAAAAGCTGGAGCTGTTCCGTGTGGTGGTGAACCGCATCAATAAACGTGTGCCGATAGTTGCCGGTACCGGCTGTAATAATACGGCCGAGTCGGTGAAAATGACTAAAATGGCTGAGGCTATGGGCGTTGACGGCGCTTTGGTGGTTGGCCCTTACTATAACAAGCCCACCCAGGAGGGTTTTTACCAGCACTTTGCGGCTGTGGCCCAAAACACCAAGCTGCCGGTGATAGTGTATAACGTGCCTGGGCGCACTGCTTCTAACATTGCGCCAGCGACTGTTGCGCGCCTGGCTGCTGATTTTGAGAATATCGTAGCGATCAAAGAGGCTGCTGGCAATGTGATGCAGGTAGCCGAGCTGTATGCGGCGCTGCCTGAGGATTTTACTATTTACAGCGGCGACGACGGGCTGATCCTGCCGTTTATATCGGTAGGCGCTACGGGGCTTATTTCGGTACTCAGCAATATCGGCGGCGGTATTTTGCAGGACGTGATGCAGGCTTATGCCGAGGGGCGCACCCACGACGCTGCCGCATTGAATGCGAAAATGGTGCCGCTGGCCAATGCGATGTTTATCGAGACCAACCCGATCCCGGTGAAGGCTGCCGTAACGCTTGTGAGCGGTATCGAAGCTGGTGACCCCCGCTTGCCGCTGACGCCGATGGAGCCTGCTAATAAAGAAAAAATGATTGTTGTTTTGAAAGAATACGGGCTGGTAAAATAATGGCTAAGTTAGTCGTTATTATTCAATGTGATACAGTGCAGAAAAAATGCGTTGGCTATGCCTGCATGAAGTCGTTTTATGAGCGTGCCGGTAAGTTTGCCGGTTACGACGCTGACACTAAATATATGACGCTGACCTGTGGTGGCTGCTGCGGTGCCAGTGTAGCGGGGAAGATCGAGGATCTGAACCGCAAGCTGAAGCGCTGGGGCGACGAGAAGAAGGACGTAGTGGTGCATTTAGCTTCCTGCGTCGTTTCGGATAATTACCATCGGCCGCCTTGCCCCCATAAGGATTACATCAGGGCTATAGTAGAGCGCAAGGGTTATCCTGTGGTTTTGGGCTCGTATATTTCGCAGAATGCCGAGAAGAAACGCCAGGCAGGGATCTACCAAGAGTTTTAAATGTTTGAACTACCGTAGTTTTACTATAAAACTGCGGTAGTTTTTATTTTGCGGGGGGCAGGATTTTTGTAGTTGGTACAGAATTTAATAATTATCGAATGTAAGGAGGTAGTTTTTGTGATCAAAAACTTTTTGTTTTTATGTATAACTTTAATGCTGCTGGCTGCACCCTATGGCAAGGGCGAGGCGGCGGGCATCACTACTTATGAAAAATTTATTGTGCCGTCCTATTGGACCGAGCATAATCCTGATGGAGACAAGATAGTTTTGAATGCGGCTGCTGTGGAAGCTTTTAATAAAAAAGTGGTTGCCGCATCGCCGTCGGTTTATGAAATGGCCAATTACCCTAAGCAGGTGGCGGGCAAAAATGTTGCCGCCTATGTGGGCAATTACACCGATCTGAGCGAGGATATGTACAGGGAAGGCAAGCTGGTGAGCGATAATTATAAAAACATTTTGCGGGCGCAGACCAATGCGGCGGCGATACCTGCCGAGGTAACGGTGCGCTATGGTGTGACCGTAAGACGGACGAACGTACGCAATTTACCAACGGGCGAGGGCTTGTTTTATTATGCCAGCGACCGCAATTTTGACGCTTTGCAGGAAACTGCTTTAGACCCCAGCGAGGCGGTGGCGATTTTGCATACCAGCGCTAACGGGTATTTTTATTATGTGCAGGCCTACAATTACCGGGGCTGGGTATCTAAATTTGACGTGGCCGAGACCGACCGCAGCACCTGGCTGCGTTATGCGGCGCCCAAAAGCTTTTTGACGGTTGTCGACAGGGATTACACGCTGAAAGCGGATGGGGAGCAGGTGTTTTTTCAGCAGGGTTCCAGGCTGCAAATGAGCGATAAAAAGGATTCTACTTATACGGTCAAGATACCGGTCAGGACTAAAGACGGCAAGCTGCAGGAAGATAAGGTGGTTTTGAGCCGCAACGCTTCTTTAAACGAAGGCTATTTGCCCTATACGACTAATAACCTGATCCGGGGCGCGTTTAAGTTTTACGGTTCGGTATATGGCTGGGGCGGTTTGCGCAATAGCGTCGATTGTTCCAGTTTCATCAGCAATGTGTACCGCACTGTGGGCATCTTTTTACCGCGCAACGCCGACAAGCAGGAGACCAGCGCCGGTATCCATAAAAAAATGGGCAATATGAGCAGCGCGCAGCGTGCCAACGTGGTGAAGGGGCTGACGCCCGGCTCTACCCTGCATATGGACGGCCACGTGATGTTTTATTTAGGGTCATCTAACGATACGCCCTATGCGATCCATTCGCTGGGCAGCCATTATACGGGCGGTACGCGCCACAGCACGATGCAGGTGGTCGTCAGCGACCTGAACCTGCAAAAATCCAGCGGCAATACTTATTTGAATGAGTTGACGACCTGTGTGACTTTTAGATAAAGTTGTTGTTATATTGATTGTGATCAAGCTTAGATAAATTTAGTGGTGCGTTTGGCAGCTGCGTTTGCAGCGCCAGCGGCGACCACGCAAAAGGAGTATATTATGGATTTAGATCAAGCAACTGCAAAGGATTTATTAAAAACTGTTATAGATGGCTTTGAGGAAGAAACTATCGCTACTGCGGAGGCGGTAACGCTGTTTTTGTGCAAGGAGTGCATCGCCTCGCTGCCGAAGGTAAATTTGCCGGCTAATATTATGCAGGCGGTAACGGCTTTGGCGGCTAAGGACGACAAGCTGACTGACGAGGGGCGGCTGACGCATATCGTTTTGCCGCAGGAGGAACACCTGCAAAGGGTGCTGATCGCCGGTATGGGTGCAGGCAAGGCTTGCACGCCCAATAATTTGCGCAAGGCTGCCGGTATTGCCGTGCGGGCTTTGGCCGAGGCCAGGGTGCAGCAGGCTGTAGTTGTGGCGCCGCTTTTGATCAATCCTGTCCGGGCGCATTATTTAGCGGCTTTGGGCGAAGGGCTGGTTTTGGGCGGTTATCAGTTTAACGAGTGCAAGGGCAAAAGCGAGCCGCAGCCGGAGGTTGATTTTACTATTTTGACCAATATCCCCGATGCCGATAAGGTGCTGGCCGCAGCCCAGGTACAAGCCGAAGCTGTTTGCTATACCCGTAACCTGGTCAACAGGCCCGGTAATTTGGTAACGCCGGGGGTGCTGGCAGAGGAAGCGGAAGCTTTGGCGCTGGAATATGCTTTGGAGATAGAGATTTTGGATGTGGCCATGATGGAAGCGATGGGAATGAACTCCTTACTGGCTGTAGGCCAGGGTTCGATCCATCAGCCTTGTTTGGTCACTATTAAATATAATGGCGCGGGCGACGCGCCTTACACGGCTTACGTTGGCAAGGGCATCACCTTTGACAGCGGCGGCATTTCTATCAAGCCCAGCGATAATATGGGCGAGATGAAGGACGATATGGCAGGTGCGGGCGCTGTTTTGGGTGCTTTGCGGGCTATTGCGGCCTTAAAGCTGCCTTGTAATATTATGGGCGTTATCGCCTGCGCCGAAAATATGCCTTCTGGCAGCGCTCAACGTCCTGGTGACGTGGTGAAGGCGGCTAACGGCAAAACGATAGAGGTTATTTCGACAGATGCCGAGGGACGCATGGTGCTGGCGGACGCGGTTTGGTATGCCTGCAAGCAGGGCGCTGCAAAAGTGGTGGATATCGCCACGCTGACCGGCGGCGTTATTATTGCGCTGGGTACTGAAACAGCGGGTATCGTGGGCAGCGACGCAGCCCTGATCGAACAGATCATCGAGGCAGGCAAAAAAGCAGGCGAGGCTTACTGGCAGCTGCCTTCCTTACCTGAATGTAAAAAGGCGCTGAAAAGCGACGTTGCTGATTTGCTGAACAGTGCGGGACGTGAGGCCAGCTGCATTACGGGCGGGCTTTTTATCGGCGAGTTTGTGGCCGAAAATATACCCTGGGCCCATATCGACATCGGCGGCACTTCGACGGCTGCCAAAACTGACGGCTTTAAAGTGAAGGGTGCTACAGGCTTTGGCGTGGGCACGTTGATAAAATTAGCGCAGGAGCTGTAAGATGTTAGTTGACCTGCACACTCACAGTACAAATTCAGATGGCACTTATACCCCGGAAAAACTGGTGCTGGCAGCAGCGGCTGCCGGTGTAAAGGTGCTGGCGCTGACCGACCACGATTCTGTTAGCGGCATAGTGCCGGCGGAAGCCGCAGCGGCTGCGCTTGCCAACGGGCCCCGCATCATCAGGGGCGTGGAGCTGGGAACGCAGGTGGGCGAGGCCAGCGTGCATATTTTAGGTTATCATATCGACATTTATAATAAGCAGCTATTGGAAAAAATGCACGAGATGCGCTATGCCCGCGAGGTGCGGCTGCAAAAAATGCTTAAAAAAATAGCCGCTTTGGGCTATCACGTTGAGGTCGCTGAATGTGACCCTGATAACAGGGCGGTGGGGCGGCCCCATGTGGCCAAAGCCCTGGTCGCCAAAGGTTATTTTGCTTCGGTGCAGGAGGCCTTCGAGGTGCTGCTGAAACGGGGCAAGCCCGGCTACGAGCCTCAGCCCAAGCTGTCGCCGGAAGAGTCGGTGGCGCTGCTGCATCAGGCAGGCGGGCTGGCTGTTTTGGCACATCCCAGCGAGGTGGAGAACCGGCAGCTGGTACAAACTCTTTTAAGGAATATCGACTTTGACGGTATCGAGGTTTATCATCCTTCGGCTGACAGTAAGGCGCAGCAGTATTGGCTGGAACTGGCCCGGGAGTTTGGTTTAATGGCTTCGGGCGGGTCTGATTTCCACGGGGTGAGCGGGCGCTTTCCAGAGCAATTGGGAATTTTTGAAGTGTTGTATACAAATGTTAAAAGTGTTATAGAATATAAACAATAAAGTCGGATTGTGGAGGCCTTTATGAAAGTAGTGGCTTTTGTAGGTCCCAGCGGTACTGGTAAAAGTCATCGGGCTATTGGTATTGCCCATAAAAATAATTGCGATGCCATTATCGATGACGGCTTACTTATCAAAGGAACCAAGATTTTGGCCGGGACTTCCGCCAAAAATGAAACTAATAGAATACAAGCGGTGAAGCGGGCTATTTTTACCGATGAAGACCATGCTGCGGCGGTGCGCAAGGCTTTAGTGAGCAACGACGTGCATCGGCTGCTGATTTTGGCTACCTCTGATAATATGATCGGCAAGATACTCAAACGCCTTGAGCTGCCTGAGCCGGAGAAAACTGTTTATATTCAGCAGATAGCTTCGCGCCAGGAGATAAAAAAGGCCAAACAGGCCCGCCTGCGCGACGGCAAGCACATTGTACCCGTACCGACGGTGGAACTGAAACCGCATTTTAGCGGCTATTTTGCCGACCTGCCTTATAATTTGTTTGCCAAGCAAAGGAAGAAGCACGGCGAAGACAGGTCTATCGTACGGCCTGCGTTCAGCTATTACGGCAAACTGCTGATCTCGGACTATGCCATTTATGATATCATCAACCTGATCGCAGAAAAGATGATGGGCATCGACAAGGTGAGCGGCATTAAGGTACGCCGCCGCGCCGATACGAAGGGCATCAGCATCTATGTGGACGTGGTTTTATATTATGGCGTCAAAATTTTTGAGGTCACCAAGCTGTTTCAGCATAAGGTAAAAGAAAAAGTAGAATATATGACGGCAATGCAGGTGAAAACGATCAATGTTTCTGTTCTCAGCTTGTCGGTAAAAAAACAGGAGGATGTTTATGTTAGACGAACAAAGTAACGAGAAAGTGCTTTTTTCGGGGTATGCCAAGCTGCCGGTGGGGATAACGGCGGCAGAAATGTATAAAGTCATCGGCGTCATCGTTGTTGTAGACATGAAAAGCGGCGTAATCGTTAAGGCCGACTGCACGCTGGCTACAGAGCTGGCACGCCAGTATATCTCCCAGTGCCTGGAAGGATATAACCTTTCTAACGGGCCGGACGACCTGCAGCTTATTTTAGACCGCCAATACCAGGGCAGCGCTAAAAAAGCTGTCGCTACGGCAGTCAGGATCATTTATGATAAATACCGCAGCTTTAAAAACGGCGAAAGTGCCGAAAACCACGATAAATTTATTTGATTTTATGGCAGCAGCCAATAAAAAAGCCTGCAACGCTAGTAGTACTAGTGTTGCAGGCTTTTAGTTTTTTGTTTTACATTACGGGGTTGTTCAGTGCGTCGGCCTGCTCAAAAATAAAGGCAGGGGACGGATAGTAGAACTGGCAGTGCTGGAAAGAGATAGATTCATTAGAAAAACGTTTTAACAGAGCGTAGGTAGTACGTTCTTCAAAGTCGATCAGGTTATCTTTGTTGATGTCGGCGTCGTCGACGATAACTAAAAGATAAGCCGGAACTGCCGGTGCGTCTTCGGGGACCTGGCTGCGGTCAAGCGGCACGCCTGGCACGATGCGCAGATGGCCGATCACCTGCTCATTTTCGTCCAGTAACTGGGCGCGGAAGGTGTCGTTATAAAGTGTACGTGAAAGTTTGAGGGTGTAAGCTCCAGAGCTCATTAGTCACACATCCTTTTCCTTATGGTTTAGGGGAACTTTGCCCCCTGTAAATATTTGATAACGTTATATATAATATCATATTCTGACGATTTTAGCAAAATATGCGAAAGTTTAAGAAAAACAGATAAAGTATATTGTATACAATATAGAGAGGGGACGAATTGGCAGGAATTTGTAAAAATTTAGCGAATTATTTTAACTAAGCAAAGTGACATGGTTCTTTGGAAAATATCTATTTTTCAAATATAACTATGGGCACTAAATTATTGAGGAGGGGATCCTATGAAAAAACTTTTAGCTTTCCTTATGGCGATCATGGTCTTTGGTACCATGGCTGCTGGCTGTGGCGGTGGCTCTGACAAGAAAGAAGAGAAGAAACCCGCAGCGCAAAAATTCATTAATATTGCTACCGGCGGTACTGCTGGTACCTACTTCCCGTTGGGCGGCGCTATCGCTGATATTTTGAATAAAAATATCCCCGGTGCCAATGCTTCCGCACAATCCACTGGCGCTTCCGTAGCCAACATCAATTTGCTGCAACAGGACAAAGTTGATATCGCTTTCGTACAAAATGATATCGCTTACTATGCTGTTAACGGCACTGAAATGTTCAAAGACAAAAAAGTTCCCAGCATCCAGGGTTTAGCTACTTTGTATCCTGAAACCGTACAAATCGTAACTTTGGATAAAAATGGCATTAAATCCCTCAATGACGTAAAAGGCAAACGTGTTGCCGTAGGTGCTGCTGGTTCCGGTACCGAAGCAAATGCCCGTCAGATCCTCGAAACCTATGGCATCACTTATGATGACATTAAAGTTCAATACCTCTCTTTCGCAGAAGCTTCCAACGCTTTGAAAGACGGCAATGTTGACGTTGCGTTCGTAACTGCAGGCCATCCGACCGCAGCTATCCAGGATATCGCAACTCAAAACAAAGTAGTTCTGTTACCGGTCGAAGGTGAAAAAGCAGACGCTTTGATCGCAAAATATCCGTTCTATACCAAACTTACTATTGCAGGCAAAACTTATCCGAGCCAAGATGCTGACGTTCAAGCAGTAGCAGTTCGCTGCATGCTGGCAGTAACTAACAAAATGGATGCTGATACTGGCTATGCTATCACCAAAGCCATCTACAGCAACCTTGACCGCTTGAAAGCAGCTCATTCTGCAGCTGGTGTAGTTTCTAAAGCAACTGCATTAGACGGCATGTCCGTTCCTGTAAACGCAGGCGCAGAAAAATTCTTTAAAGAAAAATAAGAGCTAAGAGCAGAATATGTTTAACCTGAGAGGCCGGTCGCCGGGGACTTCCGGTGGCCGGCCTTTTTCAAAAAAAATAATTTTCACGTTAGTTACTGTATTAGTTGGTTTGGGAATATTGTTTTGGTATGCCAACCAATTAGTAGTGTCTATTAATCCTGAGGCTGGACTGCCAAAACAATGTTTTACTGCACAAATAGGAGAGGAATGGAATATTGCCTTTACCCATTCTGTTCAGTTGACTACTGTCGAGGAATTTTTTAGAGTTGACGGTATCGACAAGCTGATGATGACGCACACGCGGTATCAATCATTGGGTGTTGGATTACCATACTCGCCTGCGGAGGGAACCTTAATCCACACTTCTGATGGCAAGTTCATATTGAAAATGGATCGACCTTATAAAACTGTAAAATTAAGGACTGCCGTACAGGCAAAGCCCCGTATTGTGCACCAGGGAAGAGTCTATGATCTTTGTGATCTGTATGGACAGGGGACTCTGGTGGAGATCAAGGCTGAAAAACGTTATCAATATTGGTTAAATTAATTTTTTGCAAAGGGGAGGAGAGGGCAGAATGAATGAACAAGATAAAAAAACTATGTCAGCAGAAGAAGTCATGCAGAAATTTGACAAAGAATCTGACAAACGTACTTTAACAGGATTATGGGATAAATTAATATCCTTTATATGTATTGCCTTCGCCGTGTTTCAACTGTATACCGCAACTTTCGGTGTACTGGATGCGCATCTGCAAAGAGCGATCCATTTAGCATTTGGCTTTTCATTGATCTATCTTTTATATCCGGGAAGGAAAAGCTGGTCCAGATCGGTCATGCATCCTTTGGATATTTTGTTTGCAATAGTCAGCGTAGCTTGCTCGCTGTACATTGTAGTTTGTTATGACCAGCTTGTTTTAAGGGCTGGCATGAATACGGAATTCGATTTTAGTATCGCGTTCCTGGGAACACTGCTTTTATTTGAAGCAGCCCGCCGCGTAGTTGGCTGGCCGATGCTGACAGTAGCCTTGTTTTTTATGGCTTATGCGTTTTTGGGGCCTTATATGCCTGGCATTTTAGCGCATCGTGGCGTTGGCGTGCAAGAGATGTTTGACCATCTCTTCTTTACTACCGAAGGCATTTTCGGTACACCTTTGGGTGTATCTTCAACATTTATCTATCTCTTTATTTTGTTCGGGTCCTATTTGGAAGCTACCGGCTTAGGCAAGCTTTTTATCGACCTGGCAAACGCTGTTGCTGGCTGGGCAGCAGGCGGACCGGCTAAAGTAGCAGTACTTTCTTCCGGTTTGATGGGCACGGTATCGGGCAGCTCGGTTGCTAACGTTGCAGGTACCGGCGCATTTACCATACCCATGATGAAAAAATTGGGTTATCGTGCTGAATTTGCGGGCGCTGTAGAAGCAGCAGCATCTACCGGTGGCCAGTTGATGCCGCCTGTTATGGGCGCGGCTGCGTTCCTGATGGCTGAGTTTGTTGGCGTTCCTTATATCGAAGTAGTTAAAGCGGCCGTTATCCCGGCGCTGCTATATTACATCGGTGTTTGGCTGGGTGTTCATTACGAAGCTAAAAAGTTCGGTCTTAAAGGCACACCTCGTGACCAGCTGCCGAAATTTGGCGAGTTGTTTATGGAAAAAGGCCATTTGATCCTGCCGTTGGCGATCATAGTTTATTTGCTGGTATCCGGTTATACACCGATGCGCGCTGCGCTGTGGGCGATCGCTCTGACGCTGATCTGCTCCTGCCTGCGTAAATCTACCCGCATTACTTTGAAAGATGTTGTTAAGGGTTTGATCGACGGTTCTAAAGGCGTGCTTGGCGTTCTGATCGCCTGTGCTACGGCCGGCGTTATCATCGGCGTTGTAACCAAAACCGGTGTTGGCCTTAAATTGGCTACGGCACTGCTTGATTTGGCAGGCGGTAATCTGCTGCCGGCGATGTTCTTTACCATGATCACTTCTTTGATCCTGGGTATGGGCGTACCGACAACTGCTAACTATGTTATTACTTCGACGATCGCGGCTCCTGCTTTGGTACAGATGGGTATCCCCGTACTGGCAGGCCATATGTTCGCTTTCTATTTCGGTATCGTTGCCGACGTAACTCCTCCGGTTGCTTTAGCAGCTTATGCCGGTGCGGGTATTTCGGGTGCCGATCCGATGAAGACGGGCGTTGCTGCGGCTAAGCTTGCTATAGCGGCGTTCATCGTTCCGTACATTTTTGTCTTGTCGCCCGAGCTGTTGATGATCGATGCTACTGCAGGGACGATCGCGTTCTCTTGCGTAACGGCTATTATCGGTATGTGGGGCGTATCCGTCGCCATGATAGGCTTCTGCCAATCCAAGTTAAGTGGTTTGCAGCGGTTACTGTTCTTTATCGGCGGTTTGAATATGATTATTCCAGGCGTCGTTACTGATAGTGTTGGCATAACTTTTTTGGCGCTGGCCTTCTTCTGGCAGCGTACCAACAAGGATAAAGGGCCGGTCGTCAACCACGGCGAAGATATCTAAAACTAACTGTTTCAACAAAATGCAGGCTCGCTTTTAAGGCGAGCCTGTTTTTTATGCAGTTCACTTATTGTTTACAAGAAAAATTAGCCAATAAATAAATAAACATTTGTTTTTCTACGCGGTTTAATGTATAATATAGCGTAGAGTAGGTGTGCGGTTAATAGATTTTAGCAATAGAGGTCTAAATACTTGTACGGAAATAAATTAAAAATAAATTTGGAGGTGTATTTTTTTTGAGTAAAACACAAGGTAAATTAAATATTATTCCCCTGGGCGGGTTAGGGGAGATTGGTAAAAACATGACGGTGTTCCGTTATGGCGACGACATTATTCTTGTCGACGCTGGTTTGATGTTCCCTGAGGATGATATGCTGGGGATCGATCTGGTTATTCCCGACATCACTTACTTGGTCGAGAACAAAGATAAGATCAAAGGTATCTTTTTAACACATGGTCACGAAGACCATATCGGCGCATTGCCGTATGTACTGAAGCAGATCACTGCTCCCGTTTATGGTACGGCGCTGACACTGGGCATTTTGCAAGGACGTTTGAAGGAGAACGGAGTCAGCTCCGAGCCCTGCCAAACGATTAAGCCCGGCGACAAGATCCAGGCAGGCTGCTTTAAGGTTGAGTTTATCCGCGTCAACCACAGTATTCCTGACGCTGTTGCACTGGCTATCCATACCCCGATTGGACTGATAATCCATACCGGCGACTTTAAGTTTGACCAGACCCCTGTAGATGGACAGGTGACTGAGTTCAATAAATTTGCTGAATACGGCGACCAGGGTGTTTTGGCACTGATGGCAGACAGCACTAATGCTGAACGTCCGGGCTATACCCAAAGCGAAAAGGTCGTAGGGCAAACCTTCGACGACGAGTTCCGCTATGCTAAAAAACGTATTATCGTAGCCTCATTCTCCTCTAATGTGCATCGTATCCAACAGGTTGTCGACAGTGCGATCCGCTATAAACGCAAAGTCGCAGTTATTGGCCGCAGTATGGTCAACGTTGTCAACATTTCGATGGAGCTGGGTTATTTAAAGATCCCTGAAGGCGTATTGATCGATATTGACGATAGCAAGAATTACACTCCTGACAAAATCGTCATCATCACAACTGGCAGCCAGGGCGAGCCCATGTCGGCTTTAACAAGAATGGCTATGTCCGATCACAAAAAGGTTGATATCGTTCCCGGTGACACTGTTATTATTTCCGCGACACCTATTCCCGGTAATGAAAAATTAGTTGCCAGAACTATCGACCACTTGTATAAATTAGGCGCTGATGTTATTTATGAAAAGAGTAACGGCGTGCACGTTTCCGGACATGCCAGCCAGGAAGAAATAAAAATGATGCACAATCTTGTGCGTCCTAAATTCTTTATCCCTGTCCACGGCGAATATCGCCACCTGATCAAGCATGCACAACTGGCAACCACACTTGGTATGCCTCGTGAAAATATCGTTGTTGGTGAAAACGGCAGCATTACCGAATTGACCCGCAACAGTATCGGTATCAACGGCCGAGTGCCGTCTGGCAAAGTGCTGGTAGACGGTCTGGGTGTAGGCGACGTAGGCAATATCGTTCTGCGTGACCGCAGACAATTATCCCAGGATGGTATTATGATCGTAGTAGTAACTATTGATAAAAATACCTGCACCGTTGTTTCGGGCCCTGACATCGTTTCGCGCGGCTTTGTTTATGTCCGCGAAGCAGAAGGCCTGATGGAAACTGCTAAAGATAAAGTGCAGCAGGCATTGGATAAATGTGAACAGAGCAATGTTTCTGAATGGTCTGTTATCAAATCGGCAGTGCGTGACTCCTTAGGCCGATTCTTATATGAAAAAACACGCAGAAGACCGATGATTTTACCTATCATCATGGAGATTTGATGTTATCTGAACAACGAGGTGCCTGATTTTGAGAAAAACTAAAGCAGAAAGAACAGAACAACAGAATAACAGCCGTTTTGAAATCAGCGGCGTTCTTTTGCTCGCTTTAGGGTGTTTTGCCGCCGCGGCCTATTTAGGGCTGCCTACCGGAGCATTAGGTGCTTTTGTAGAAAAGGTGATGACTTATTCCCTGGGGCGGGGTGCTTTATTGCTGCCCGTATTGCTTATTGCTTTGGGAATCAGGTTTTGCTTTGCACATCAGGGAATCACGATCTCTAAAAAAGGATTAGCCATAACTTTGCTGATGCTGTGCCTTTTAGGCACAGCTCATCATGTTTTTGTACCTGTAGTAGGCGAGGAACTGCTTCCGGAGCACCTTAGTGAAGGCGGCGGTCTGGTAGGCGGCGCTTTTCTGCTGCTGCTGCGTAGATTGGCCGGCACAGCGGGCGCGCTGATAATTTTAATTACCGGCATCATCTGCGGCGTACTTTTGACAGGTAAACTGTCGTTAAAAAGCTCGGCCGAAACTGCGGGACGTAAGGCCAAACGCATTGTCAGCCCGTCTAATACGGAGGCTACCCAAGCCGATTTTTCGGAGTTTGACAGCGACAATGTTTTAAACACAGCAAATCCCTACGACAGCGATGAGTTTTCGGGTTTTACCTCAGGTATCAAGAAGGAAAGCCAGTTTAAACAGATCCTGCGTAAAGCGGTCGGTAAAAGTGAAGTTCAAGCGGAAGAAGATTTTTTTGATAACGAAGAACCTTTTACAGAAGAGTTCCCTGTTATCGAAAAAGATGAACCGCATATCATCACCAGGCCCATCATAGAATTTAATAAACCGAAAGAAACCGCTGCCCCCATGCCTGATAACGATTTTCTCAATCCTTACAAAAATCAGGCTAAGGAAAAGGAAGCGGCGACGATAAAAATCGTTGACACAGCGGATAAGGCGATCAATGAAGGTACCGCTAAGCCAGTCAAAAGAGCCAGCGCTAAAGTTGAGCTGCCAGCTGAGCCAGTTAAGGAAAAAGAACAGAGTTCGTATCTGTTCCCGCCGCTGGAGCTGCTCAACCCTCCTTATGTTTCTAAGGATAAGCATACCGAGGAAGATATTCGCGAACAGTGCGCTATCTTAGAGCAAACGCTCGAAGACTTCCGGGTCAGGGCCAGCGTTGTTGCTGTTACCCGCGGACCATCGGTAACCAGGTTTGAATTAGAGCCGGCCCCCGGTGTTAAAGTAAGCTCGGTCGTCAATTTAGCCGATGATATTGCTTTAAAGCTTGCCGCCTCCGGTGTCCGCATCGAAGCGCCTATTCCTGGCAAAGCGGCGATCGGTATCGAGGTTCCCAACAGGAAAAACGACCCGGTATTTTTTAGAGAAGTGGTTGACTGCGATTTAGTGCGCAGCACTCCCTCCAAACTGTGCGTGGGCTTAGGCAAGGATATCAGCGGCAACATCATTACCGTCGATCTTTCCAAAATGCCGCATATGCTGGTAGCAGGTTCTACTGGTTCAGGTAAATCAGTCTGCATCAATACTATCATTGCCGGTATTTTATATAAGGCCCGGCCGGATGAAGTAAAAATGATCCTAGTCGATCCTAAAGTCGTTGAACTTTCCAATTATAACGGTATCCCACATCTGTTGACTCCTGTAGTTACAGATTCAAAAAAAGCAGCGTCGGCCCTACATTGGGCAGTAGCTGAAATGGAGCGGCGTTACAAAGCTTTTGCTGATAATCACGTCCGCGAAATTAACAGCTATAACGATCAGGCTACCGAAAAAATGCCCTTTATCGTTATCATAATCGATGAATTAGCAGATTTGATGATGGTAGCTAAAGTAGATGTGGAAGACGCCATCCTGCGTTTGGCTCAAAAGGCACGCGCGGCTGGTATCCATTTGATTTTAGCCACCCAAAGACCTTCTGTTGATGTTATTACAGGCATCGTTAAGGCTAATATACCTTCCCGTGTAGCCTTTGCGGTTTCTTCCCAAACAGATTCCAGAACCATTTTGGATATGGGCGGGGCGGAAAAACTTTTAGGCAAGGGCGATATGCTCTTTTATCCTATCGGCACCAATAAACCGGTGCGCGTGCAAGGCGCTTTTGTCAGCGATGCTGAATTAAATAAAATCGTCGATTTCATAAAAAAACAGTCGATCCCGGTAGAATATTCTGAAGAAGTTACCCAGCAAGCCTTAGAAAGTGAAAGCAAAGGTGCTAATGCCGGTGCCGACGGCGGCAATGATTTGATGAGCGATGAGCTTTTTGAAGATGCCGTGCGGTTGGTAATGGATACAGGCCAGGCTTCATCTTCGATGCTGCAGCGTAAATTCAGGATAGGTTATACCAGGGCTGCCCGCTTAGTGGACTGTATGGAAGAACTGGGCATCGTAGGCCAGTCAGTCGGCAGTAAACCACGTGAACTTATCATGTCGCGTCAGGAAATAGATGCACGTTTTTTCACAGCGCAGTAAGCAAGATAGAGGAGGGACATTTATGGATAATATAGGAGAAATTCTCAAAAATGCCAGACTTGATAAAGGACTTTCTTTAGAACAGGTAGAAGAAGCTACCAGTATCCGTAAAATCTATCTGGCTGCTGTTGAAGCAGGCGAGTATGCTAAGGTTCCGGGCGATGTTTTTACTAAAGGCATTATCCGCACTTATGGTAATTATTTAGGGCTTAACGGCCCCGAGCTGGTGACGCTGTATAAAGCTGCGTGCGCTGGCGTGGATCCTGAAGAAGTCAAACCGACCGAGATCAGGACCACTTCTAAGATCAGTGTTAACCCGCACTTAAAACCACAAAAAAGTTCTTCTGGTATCTTTACATATTTACTGACTTTTATTTTATTGATAGTGGTTGCGGTCGCCGGTTATATGTTCTTCTTTAAAAGCGCTGCTGTTCCGGATGGCACGGTAACGCCTAAGCAATCGGCTTTGAGCGATGCAGAAGACAAAAACACTAAGGTCAGCGAACAGGAAAAAGCAAAAATAGAAGCCGATGCTAAAAAAGCTAAAGAACGTGCCGAACAGGCCGCTGTAGCAGCTAAAGTAAAGCAGGAGGCTGACGATAAAAACAAACAACAGGAAGCGCAGGCCACTGCCAATCCTAACGGAGTCAATCTTTATATGTTCTGCAACGATAGATGCTGGGTAGAAGTTACTGTAGACGGAGCGAAAGCTTTTGAAGGTACCTTGATCAGCAACCAGGAAAAAAGCTTTTCTGCTAAAAAGAAAATCGTTGTAAAATATGGTAATCTTAAAGCTATGCAGATAGCAGTTAACGGAGCGCCGCTGCCGATAGAAAAAGCAGACGGGGTGGTTGTGAAGGAATATAAGAAATAATAGCGGAGGCTAGTAACCCTAATGAACGATTTTTTGCCTATTTCTCAAGAGGATATTGCTGCACGTGGCTGGGAGCAGATCGATTTTCTGTTTATCAGCGGTGATGCTTATGTCGATCATCCTTCTTTTGGACCGGCCGTTATTTGCCGAGTGCTGGAAGCACAAGGCTATAAGGTGGCTTTATTGTGCCAGCCGGATTGGCGTGAATTGAAAAGCTTTGAAGCTTTAGGCAAGCCCAGGTTAGCTGTCCTGGTTTCGGGCGGCAACCTTGACTCTATGCTGTGCCATTATACGGCAGCTAAAAAGCCACGTAAAAAAGATTCTTATACGCCCGGCGGTGAAATGGGTATGCGCCCTGACCACGCTACGGTCATTTATGCCCAGCAAAGCAAACGCTTATGGCCGGAGCTGCCTGTAATTATAGGCGGCATTGAAGCCAGCCTGCGTCGTTTTGCGCATTTTGATTATTGGGAAAATAAATTATTGCCTTCCATTTTGCTGGAAAGCAAGGCCGATCTTTTGATCTATGGTATGGGCGAAAAACAGATCGTTGAAATCGCTGATTATTTAGCAGGCGGCGCCGCTGTCGAAGATATTCGTTATGTGCGCGGTACTGCTTATTTAGCAGATGATTTGCAGGAACTTGAGGAATATGTAGAACTGCCTTCTTGGGAGGCTATACTCAAGGACCGTGAAGCTTTTGCCAAAGCCTATCATTTGCAAAGCAAGGAACTGGATCCTTTTTATGGCAAAGTAGTAGTTCAGAAAAACAGGCAAAAATTCGTTGTGCAAAATCAGGTCCCGTATCCGCTCTCTCAGGAAGAGATGGATATGATCTACGATCTTGATTATCAGCGCACTTATCATCCCAGTTACGAAAAACACGGCGGCGTACCGGCGATAGAAGAGGTACAATTCAGTATCATCAGCTGTCGTGGCTGTTTTGGCAGCTGTTCGTTCTGCGCTATCCATTCGCATCAGGGACGTATCATTCAAACTCGCAGCCATAAGTCCATTATCAGCGAAGCCAAAAAAATAACGGCTTTACCTAATTTTAAAGGTTATATCCACGATGTGGGCGGCCCTACAGCTAACTTCAGGCATCCTGCCTGTGCTAAGCAATTAGAAGTTGGCGTTTGTCGCGACAGGCAATGCCTGTTCCCTAAGCCCTGTCCTAATCTGGATGCCGACCATAGCGATTATGTGGAGCTTCTGCAAAAAGTACGCGCGCTTCCGGGCATCAAAAAGGTTTTTGTACGCTCGGGCATTCGCTACGATTATTTATTAGCCGATAAAAACGACCGCTTTTTAGATGAACTTTGCCGTTACCATGTCAGCGGGCAGCTGAAAGTGGCTCCTGAACATGTTGCCGAACACGCTTTGGCCAATATGGGTAAGCCTGGCAAAGAAGTTTATTTAAAATTTATGCGGGCTTTTAATAAGAAAAACCAGGAAATAGACCTGAAACAATTTTTAGTGCCATATTTCATTTCCAGTCATCCTGGCTGCACCTTACGTGACGCTGTAGAGCTGGGTGAGTTTCTGCGTGATATCGGGCACCAACCCGAGCAGGTACAGGACTTTATCCCCACACCGGGAAGCGCTTCTACAGCGATGTATTATTCCGGCATCAATCCTGAAACCGGCAAAAAAGTTTTTGTAGCTCACAATCCTCACGATAAAGCGATGCAGCGTGCTTTGATGCAGTATAAAAATCCTAAAAACAGGCAGCTGGTAAAAGAAGCGCTGCAAAAAACCAATCGCGGTGATTTGATCGGCGACGATGCAAGATGTTTGCTCAAGATAGCTGCTGCCCACGGTTACCAAAAACGTCAGGGGAAGCCTGCCGGGTCTGAGAAACGTGGTAAAAGGCGGTAAAGGAGGTTGCAAATGCCTCATAAAAAAATACTGTTCATAGTAGTTTTACTGTTGCTTTCTGTCGCCTGGTTTTTATTTGATAGTAAGAATGGCCGCGACAGCATCATTGAGCATGGTAAAACAGAATTAGTTTTATATTCGACCTTAGATAACAGCTTTCTGCAAGCGTTGATCAAAGAATATAACAGTGATCCCGACCGAACCGCGGTGCTTAAATTGCTGCTGCCGGAAGAGAAGGAACAGGGCAAAACAGCAGACCTGTATCTGTTAGAGCATAATGAGCTGAAACTTTTAGCTAAAGAACAGCGGCTTTATGCTATTTTAAGCGAAGCGGGCGACTTATTGCCGCCGGCCTTTAAAGATGAACAAAGCCAATGGTTCGGTGTTTTTTACGATCCAATAGTGTTTTTGGTAAATCAAGGCTATGCCCGCCAAAACGGCCAGGAAAATATTTCCAGCTGGCAGGATATCATTAAACTGCAAAATGTGCGGGTAGCGATGGAAAATCTTTCGGACTCTCAAAGTACGCGCAATTTTTTAGCTGCCTTTGCCAGTGTCAGAGGCGAAGAGAAAAGTTTAGCCTATTTTCGGGGCCTGAACAGGCAGATACCGCAATATTCCAGATTCCCCTTTACGCCGATCCGTTTAACGACTGTTGGTGACGCTGATCTGGCGATTACTCGCCGCAGTTACGTTTTTAAATATTTAGAAAACGATTTTCCAGCCTACATAGTTTTGCCGGAGGAAGGCACACCAATCAGTTTATATGGTGTCGCCGTCGATGCAGCCTCAAAAAAATACGAGGCGGCACAAATGTTCCGAGATTGGCTTTTAGTTGCTGCTGAGCCGCAGAAAATCGCGTTAGAGCAAAATACGGGTTATGTTTTCTTACTGCCAAACGGCTTAAAGGGCAGCAGTGTCAACCATCCTGAAAAGCTTTGGCTGAATACCGAATATACTTTGCCTGCCCAGCAGGAAATTTTAGTAAATAAATGGCTGCAATCAGCACGCTTTGCAGTAAAATAATGGAGGAAAGAACGTGAAAATAGGATTAGTAAGCCTTGGCTGTCCTAAAAACCTTGTCGATTCCGAAACGATGCTTGGCCTGATACACGAAGAGCAGCTGACGATCACTAACGATCCTGCTGAGGCCGATCTGATCATAGTCAATACTTGTGGCTTTATAGAATCTGCTAAAGAGGAATCCGTAAATACGATCCTGCAGATGGGTGAATATAAAACTAACGGCAGCTGTAAGCATTTGATCATTACAGGCTGTTTGGGTCAGCGTTATGCGGAAGAGCTTTTAGAAAATATTCCTGAGGCTGACGCCGTTATCGGCACTGAATGTTATGAAGATATCGCTTATGTGGTTAAGCGGGTCATGCAGGGCGAGCGTTTTATAATGCTGGAACCGCAGCCCAAAGCGGCAACCGCGGCAGCAGCGCCAAGAATTTTAACTACCCCTGATTATATGGCGTATTTAAAAATTGCCGAAGGCTGCGATAACTGCTGCTCTTACTGCATTATTCCTAAACTGCGAGGGCCTTATATCAGCAGGCCTTTTGAACAGGTGCTCAGCGAAGCGCAGGAGCTGGTCCAAAAAGGCGTTCGGGAATTGATCGTAGTGGCTCAGGATACTACCCGCTATGGTGAAGATCTGTACGGCAAATTAAGGCTGCCCGAACTGCTGAGCGAGCTTAATAAGCTGGAAGGTTTAAAGTGGATCAGGGTGATGTATTGTTATCCTAATAACTTTACTGATGAACTGATCGAAGCCTTTGCTACTTTGGATAAAGTTTGTAAATATGTGGATCTGCCCTTGCAGCATGCCAGCGATCGTCTGCTTAGCAGCATGAACCGGTATGATACTAAAGCAGAAGTAGAAACATTATTGTCCAAACTGCGCAGCCGTGTTCCAGGCATTACGATCAGGACCACCTTTATAGTTGGCTTCCCTGGTGAAACCGAAGCCGATTTCCAGGAGCTAAAAGCTTTTGTTGCCAAGCAGCGTTTTGATAACGCCGGCGTTTTTTCCTATTCGCAGGAAGAGGGGACTGTCGCCGCAACTTTGCCCGAGCAGATTGATGAAGCGGTTAAGGAAGAACGCTTCCACGAGCTGATGTCGCTGCAGGCGCAAATTTCCGAAGACTTGCATCGGGAAATGGAAGATCAGGTTTTAGAAGTTCTTATCGAAGGACGCGACGAAGAGAATCCAGAGCTTGCCTTTGGCCGCTCGTACCGTGAAGCACCCAACATCGACGGTTCTATTTTTGTAGAAAACGCAGGTGATGTTCAGGCAGGGGATTTTGTAAAGGTCAGTATCCTGCAGGGCTTTACTTATGAAATGGTAGGGGAAAGAATTTAATTTGCCGAGGGGGCAAACACAATGATTGTTGAAGTAGTAAATACCGGTACAGAGCTTTTGTTAGGTGAAATACTCAACACTAACTTTCAGTACCTGTCGCAACAATTGAATAAGCTTGGCTATGATGTACTTTATCAGACAACGGTAGGAGATAACGAAGAACGCCTGAGAAGCGTTTTGAATATAGCTCTGGAAAGAGCCGATATCGTTATAACCACAGGTGGGCTTGGCCCTACAAGAGGCGATATTACTAAAGAGGTTATTGCTGATATGCTGGGCTTAGAAATGTATCTCGATTTGGATAGCTGGGATAAAATCAATAACTTTTTTACTAAAAAAGGCCTCTGTATGTCCTCTAATAATGATAAACAGGCCATGGTGCCCTTAGGTGCAGAGATTTTACGCAACGAAGTGGGGACGGCTCCCGGACTGGCAATCGAGCATAAAGGTAAATTGATCGTGTTGCTGCCCGGACCCCCGTCAGAACTGCATCATGTCTGCGAGCAAAGCTTTTTACCATTGCTGGTGCAGCGCTATGCGAAGCAGGGCATCATCTACTCCCGCATTTTAAAAATGCGCGGTATTGGCGAATCCTCCGTAGCGGCTCAGTTAGACGACATCATCACCTCTCAAAGCAATCCGACTATTGCGATTTATGCACGCAGAGGTGAAATAATAGTTCGTATCACGGCTAAGGCCACTGATATTGAAGAAGCAAAAGCATTGATCTCAGGTACAGAAGCTCAAATCTATGAGCGTCTGAGCAAATATATTTACGGCGTTGACGACGCGTCTTTAGCTGAGTATCTTGGGCAGGAACTGCTCGCCAGTAAAAGAACGATCGCTTTTGCCGAATCCTGTACCGGGGGCTTAGCCAGCAGTTTGATGACTGACATTCCCGGCAGCAGCGACTACCTTTTAGGCAGCGTTGTAACATACAGTAATATGGCTAAGCAAAAACTGGTCAACGTTTCACCTGAAAATCTTGAGAAGTATGGCGCTGTCAGCGAGCAGGTAGCCTGTGAAATGGCTGTAGGCGTTAAAGAACTTTTCGGAACTACTTATGGTGTTAGTATCACTGGGATCGCAGGTCCCGGAGGTGCTACAGAAACCAAACCGGTTGGGTTAGTCTATATGGCAGTAGCTGATGACGATGGTGTGCATTGTATCAAGCAGCTTTTCGGCGGCACTAGAACTGAAAATAAATTGCGTAGTGCGTTAGCAGCTATTTCTATGGTTATAGATAAAATAAAAGATGGAAGAAATGAGGAAATTTAAACAATGACAACTAATCAAAAAGAAATGTTCGGTAATTTAGAGCTGGACAAAAAAATCGTATCAGCATTAACAGCTATGGGTTTTGAAGAGCCGTCTCCAATTCAGGAACAAACTATACCTTTGGTATTGGAAGGCAGCGACGTTATCGGTCAGGCTCAAACGGGCACCGGTAAAACAGCAGCTTTCGGTATCCCTGTCGTACAAAGCATCACCGATCACCGCCATATCCAGGCGCTGATCATGACTCCTACCCGTGAATTGGCGATCCAGGTCGCAGAAGAAGTGGGTAAGATCGGCCGCACTCTGCGTATCAAAGCATTGCCGGTATACGGCGGACAGCCTATTGACCGTCAAATAAGGGCTTTGCGCAGTGGTGTACAGATCGTTATCGGTACTCCGGGACGTTTGATCGACCATATCAACCGCAAAACTATCAAATTGGATCATATCAAATTTTTAGTTTTGGACGAAGCTGATGAAATGCTGGATATGGGTTTTGTTGATGATATGGAAGAGATCATGAAAAACCTTCCTGCAGAACGCCAAACCCTGCTTTTCTCTGCAACTATGCCGAGACCTATTTTGAGCCTGACCAAAAAATATATGAAGGCTCCTAAAAATGTTACTGTCAGCAAAGAAGAACTCACTGTGCCGCTGATCGAACAATATTACTTTGAAACAAAAGATAAGATCGAAGGCCTGTGCCGTTTGCTTGATGCTGAGATCGACGGCAAGCTGATCATTTTCTGCCGTACTAAAAAAGGCGTTGATGATCTGGCTATCGCTTTAGGCAGCCGTGGTTATTTGGCCGAAGGCCTGCATGGTGATTTGAGCCAGACCCAGCGCGACCGCGTAATGAAAAAATTCCGTGATGGCAGCGCTGATATCCTGATCGCTACTGACGTTGCTGCCCGCGGCATCGATATCGATAATATTACCCATGTTATCAACTTTGACATTCCGCAGGATCCGGAAAGCTACGTGCACCGTATCGGCCGTACTGGCCGTGCAGGCAACACCGGCGTAGCAATGACCTTTATTACCCCGCGCGAATTCCGTCAATTAAAACTTATCGAACGTACTACTAAAACTAAAATCAATCGTCGCCAGCTGCCGACAACTGCAAATGTTATCGAGCGTCAGCGCGAAATGATCGTTTCTAAAATGCAAAGTATCCTCGATCAGGCAAACTACCATGATTATATGCCTATCGGTGCCAGCCTGCTGAAAGAATATGAAGCTGAAGACGTAGTTGCTGCAGCATTGAAATTGATGCAGGAAGGCAACAAAGCGCTGGAAGCCTCTACCGATGGCAACTTGTCCAAGGATCTGAGCAACACTGGTGGGCGTCCTGGTATGGTACGTCTGTTTATGAATATCGGCCGTGGCCAAAAAGTAACAGTACAGGATATTGTTCGTACTATCGCTATCGAAGCAGATATTCCTGCCAAAGAAGTTGGCATGATCAATATTTATGACAAATTTACTTTTGTAGAAGTACCTGAAAGTATGGCTGAAAAAGTTTTGGGCTCTATGCACAAAAACACCATAAAAGGCTATAAGGTAAATGTTGAGCCGGCACGTGTTCGTCAATAATTGTAAGTAAAGGAAGAGCAGACATAGTTTATGACTATGTCTGCTCTTTGAGGTAAAAAACATGCGTGAAATTTTAGGCAATAAAAAAGGCATACGTGATTCTGTTTTAAATGAATTGATAACTTTGTATGATATGCAGGTACCGTTAGGGCAGCTTATTTCTCCTGAGCTGGCTTTAAAACTGGCTGATATCACCGAATTCATCAATCGTGAAATATCGCTTTATATCTCCAGAAGCGGACAGATAACGCATATCGCTATCGGTGGCAACGACAGTGTGGAATTGCCAGCCATAGAAGGGCGTAGGGGAGCGGGACGCCTGAGCGGCGTACGCTGCGTCCATACACATCCTAACGGCAATTCTGCCTTAAGTGGTGTTGATTTTTCTGCATTGAAAAACAATAAATTCGATGCAATGGTGACTATCGGCGTTACAGCTCCCGATTATACCCAGTCGGAGATTTCTTTTGGGATGATAGTTGGCCTTGATAAGGACGAACAATTCGTCTGCGAAGAATACGGACCGTTTTCTTTGGCAGAAGCAGAAGATATAAATTTTCTTAATGTCGTCAACACTATCGAGCGGATTCTTGATAAACAGGTCAGCAGCTCCAGCCTCGCTGTTGCTGCCGAAAAAACTATTATCGTTGGTATGGACTGGGGACAGATCAAAGGCGGCTGGACTGTGGAAGACTCTTTAGAAGAACTGAAGCAGCTGGCTGATACTGCCGGCGCCGTAGTAATCAACAGGTTTATCCAGCGCCGCGCCAAACCTGATCCGGCTTTCTTTATTGGTAAGGGCAAGGTGCAGGAGTTGGCGTTGTATGCTCAGCAGGAAAATGTTGATCTGTGTATTTTCGACGATGAACTAAGCCCTGCTCAACAGCGCAATATCGAACAGGTAATGGGTGTACGCATTCTTGATAGAACGGCACTTATTTTAGATATTTTTGCCCAACGAGCTCGTACTAACGAAGGTAAGCTGCAGGTAGAGCTGGCTCAGTTACAATATAATCTGCCCCGCATCATGGGCAAAGGTCTCATTTTATCCCGCTTAGGCGGCGGTATAGGAACACGCGGGCCTGGTGAAACTAAGCTGGAAGTTGACCGGCGCCGCATTCGCGACCGGATAGCGTTTATCAAAGACTCTATTGAAAAAGTTCGTGCGGTCCGCACCTTGCATCGTGCTAACAGGTCTAAAAATAAGGTGCCTTCAATAAGTTTAGTCGGTTATACTAATGCCGGCAAATCTACACTACTCAATACTTTGACCCAGTCTGATATTTATGCTAAAGATCAGCTGTTCGCAACCCTGGATCCAACAACCAGGCAACTGGCTCTACCCGATAAACGTGAGTCTATCTTGACTGATACAGTAGGGTTTATTCAGCGTTTGCCGCATCAGCTGGTAGCGGCCTTTAGATCGACACTGGAAGAAGTAGTTGAATCAGATCTTCTGTTGCATGTAATAGACGTCAGCCATGAGCTGTACCAGGAGCAAAGCGACGCAGTTTATAAAGTTTTAGAACAAATCGGAGCACAGGATAAGCCGATGATCACAGTGTTCAATAAAATTGATAAACTGCCATCAGAAAGCGCATTGACCCAGAGATTAGCCCAGCAGGAGAACAGCGTGTGTATTTCGGCCAAAAGCGGCCTTGGTATCACTGAGCTGCTGACGTTAATCGCTGAAAATCTTAAACTCAAATCCGTAGAAGTTACTTTATTGATACCCTATACAGAATCAGATAAAGCAGCTAAGCTGCATGCACTGGGCACTGTTTTAGAGCAGAATTATCAGGAAAACGGCACCCTGATCAAAGTACGTTTAGCAGCAGAACAATTAGATGATTTTGAAAATTTTATAGTGCAAGGATGACAGATAAATGACTGATTTTGAAAGAATAGAGCAAGAAGCATTATTAGAAGTTTTGCAAGCTGCCAAAAGTTACGAAGAGGCAGCTTTGCATAATACCGAAAAAGTAATGCAGGCCTTCAGAAAGCATATGGTATCAGATTTCTATCTTAAACCGACTACAGGATATGCATATTCTGACGTTGGCCGCGAGAAATTAGACGATATCTATGCCGATATTTTTAAAACTGAAGCTGCCCTGGTAAGATCGCAATTTGTTTCTGGGACACATGCTTTAGCCGTAGCCTTACTGGGTGTATTAAGGCCTGGTGATGAAATGGTAGCAGCTACCGGCGCTCCTTATGATACGATGCAGACTATTATCGGTGTGCCTGTAAAAACGCCTGGCTCCTTGGCTGATATGGGTATTCTTTATAAGGAAGTACCAATGGTCGGAGCACACGTTGATTTAGAAGCTATCAAAGCAGCTCTTACATCTAAAACCAAGCTGGTACATATTCAACGTTCCTGCGGCTATAGCAGTGTGCGTAAAACCCTCACTGTGGAAGAAATAGGTACTATCTGCAGCATGGTCAAAGAAATAAACCCGCAAATTATTTGCTTTGTCGATAATTGCTATGGTGAATTTATTGAAAAACAGGAACCAACAGAAGTAGGGGCCGACCTGATGGCAGGTTCTCTCATTAAAAACCTTGGCGGCGGCTTAGCGCCTACAGGCGGTTATATCGTGGGACGCGAGGATTTGGTTGAACTGGCCTCATATCGTTTAACTGCGCCGGGTTTGGGTGGAGAAATGGGAGCGACCCTGGGGGATACAGCCAGAGAATTTTACCAAGGCCTGTTTTTAGCGCCGCATGTAGTTTTACAAGCAGTAAAAACTGCCATCTTCGCTGCGGCTGTTTTTTCGCGCTTAGGTTATCAGGTAACGCCTCTTAGCAAAGATACACGCAGCGATATTATCCAAGCGATACGCCTGGAAACTAAAGAACGTCTCTGCAATTTTTGCGTAGCCATCCAAAGTAATTCTCCGGTCGATGCTCACGTAGCGCCTGTACCAGCACAAATACCTGGTTATCAGGATGAGATTATTATGGCTGCCGGAACCTTTGTTCAGGGCGCTTCTATAGAGCTGAGTGCCGATGGCCCTTGTAGAGAACCTTATAATGTTTATTTTCAAGGCGGCTTAACCTTTGAACACGGACGCATAGCTATTATGTCAGCTGCCAAAATGGTAGGTGAACTAAACAGCAAGTAATAAAAACACTGGCTTTACTGTAAATACCTTAAAATATAAAATCCCTCTTAATATACTGATAAGTATGATTAAGAGGGATTTTTCATAAGTAAAGTCATAAATAAAACCAAGTGACACTATGGTGACGTCACAAAGACTTATTCGAGACGCAATTGTGATGTAATGATGGTGCTACAACATGCGGAAAACAGCGATAACCTTACCAAGAACCTGAATATTATCCGTTCCAGTAATGGGAGTGTAAGCGTCATTCTCAGGCTGCAAACGAATAGAACGCAATTCACGGAAATAACGTTTTACAGTAGTTTCTTCACCATCAATAAGTGCCACAACAATATCGCCATTGTTTGCAAAGTTTTGTTTCCTGGCAACAATGTAATCATGATCAAGAATACCAGCTTTGATCATACTATCACCAGAAACAGATAACATAAAGACATCTTCCTGGCAGCCAAGTAAGTCCAAAGGAATAGGGTATGTTTCTTCTATGTTTTCCACTGCTAAGATGGGCTGGCCAGCTGTTACTTTGCCAACCAACGGAACAGGAACTACGGTTTTTTGGCGCCAACTGCTATCCTGAGTCAGTTCTATAGCGCGTGGTTTAGCCGGATCTCTTTGCAGAAAGCCATATTCTTCCAATTTATGGAGATGGGTATGCACGCTGGCGCTGGAAGATAATCCTACAGCTTTACCAATTTCACGCACGGCTGGCGGATAACCTTTGGCAAAAACATGTTCACGAATAAAGTCTAGGATCGCTCTTTGACGATCCGAAAGCATTTCCTCTGTAATAACTCCATCAAAATCACTGAATCGAGCTCTTCTTGCCATAAAACCAGCCTCCAATTTTTTAAATAAAACAATATAATCAACGAACATCATCAACTTCTAATTTCCTATATTATATCAGTTACGGGTGATAATGTCAAAACATCTGTTTGCGATTGTTCGGTTATTAAAAATTTATACTGTCGTAATTAAATCGGGCTTTTAGTGGTGGCAATGTCTTATTTCAGATTGCGTCCGATAATATATATTATGTAAAATAAAGAACTGGGATAAAACGGGTTATTAACGGCCATTTGCTTAATTTATCATCATCATTAGTATATTTTGCATAAAACTGTATCTCAGACGCTCAAATGCGATTTAAGAGTTTTTGACGCTACGTGCAACAACTTGTATTAGAGCACTTGTTAAATCCTCTTAAATCGAATCTATGGCGATGAGTTTTGAACATAAAAATACCCGAATGATATTTTTGTATATCCTCCGGGTATTTTACATTTAGCTATACTGAACTTCTTTAATCCTTTTTCAGAAAAGCAGTTTTAAATAAATCATAAGCATTATACTCTGTTTGAACTAAGGTAGATCCATTTACTTTGTTTTGTGTAAAATAACAAAGTAAATTTATTTTGTTATTTGCGTCGAAATAAAATTTCTTTTTTCCATAGAGATGCAAGTCCGTTAAATTTTCTTCGGTAAAAATATCGTAACTAGGTTTATTGAAATTGGAGAAATTTTTTGGCACATGTAAATCTACATCATAAGTAAAATTAATCAGGCAATTTTCTTCATTGATATCCATTTTATGGGTAAAGCTTTTAACTTGAATGAACTTTTCAAGCCGCGCTTTTTCTCTGGGGCTAAAAATTGGTTTGCTCATAAATTCTTCAAACATCATTTTTGTGAAAATTGGATTATCTAAAAATTGCTTCGGACCTCGATCTGCAGCACGAGTTGGTTTATATTCTGCGGAAATGCCGATAACACCTTCAGAATACGCGCTTAATAGTTTACCTAAATCAAAGTCAGCTGATCTGGTATTAGCATCTACATCGATACCTATTTTGGTTGTAGTGATATCAAATATCTTTGAGTCGAGGTACTCCTGCCCTATCTTTTCGATAGCTGCCATCGGCAGAGCCGAAAAGAAGCTCATAGGGGTATCATTTATTTTTTGGTTGCTCTGGATATAGAGCCAGTCATGGGGAACTTTAAAGTCTTTTTTGAAGATAGTATCTTTAATGACAAGATCAGCATTGGAGGCTTGCGGTTTAAAGAATTCTAATTTCCTGGTAAAATCTTTAGACAGTTTTTTATAGGAGCGTTTATTGATTTTAGTATCCATCAGTATCTTGGTAAATTCGTCAGAATCGTTGTTACTATTCATTTTCACAGACGTTTCAACTTCCGGAAACTCAACATAACCACTGGTTAAGTTATACAACTGATCGTTTTGTGATAAGATGTATATTTTAGATACTAAATTATATTTGGTTGCCATTTGTTTACCGTCGGCACTGAATTTTACATAGGGGTTATATTTCTCTACATTACGCTGCTCTTCTTTGCTATAAGCAACAGGAAGGTCAATTTTATAATTAACCACCATCTCGTTGTCGATCTCCAAAGCAGGTATTTTATTTATTTTTGTAATCTTATAACTCTTCTGTCCGGGAAAGCTGGTTTCAGAATTGTGCATCAGATTTTGCATATATTGTTGAAGGTCGTTTTGTGGGGCCGTTAAATAGGCATATTCAGGCATTTCTAAAATATCTTTGCCTGCTTTGATAGCAACTGCCATCGCTTTTAAATCGCTTTGGAATTTTGTTGTATCAAAAGTAGTCTGAGTATATTTTTCGATTGCCGCCTGACTAATCGCGTTGATGCCATGCATACCAGCTTGATTATTGCCGCCAACAAACATATCCTTGCTCACAATAACAGTATTATTATCAGGTATATCGACACTGAAACCCGCTTCTTCGCTGCGATAGTCAAAAGCATAACAGCTTGAAAGGCTGCCGAGTATACCGATTGTAATTAGTCCGGAACAGAGTTTTTTCTTCATTTTTGTGTCTCCTTTGCATCATACATTCTTAAGTAAAGGGGCCGCAATTTTATTTCAAATCAAGATTTTTTATAGTCGTCGAAAAATCTGCTGCCGACTGTTGCTCCGTATTTTTAATAGTAGAAGTATAGACTATGATACCGCCTTTTTTCCTGGTAAAGAAGATCTTACCTCTGTTATCAAAATCTTTCCTGACTTTTAAATTAAAAGCAAGATCAAAATTGATATAACCTATTTTAGGTGTTATATCAACAGTAAAATCAAATTTTCCGTTGCGATAGTATCGGCTGTCTTCGATGTAATTCTTTAATTCGGAAAACAATAACTGCATTTCAGCTTTTGTTGCTTCCGGGTTTTCTAAATAAGCGGCTGTTTCAAAATCCTTTGTTTCGCAGGAAACAGACCATATACCTTCTGTTATCAGTTCCATCCAGGAAGCTATGCTTTCTTCAGAAACATTATCTGCTATTTTCTCTTTCTCTAAATCGGCAGCCTCTATATTTTGCGTCTTTTCTTTGATTTTTTTCAAAGTTTCCAAAGGAAGGGCAAAGGTTAAACAGGCTTTGGGATCATCGGAGAAGTAGCTTTGCACATAATACCAGTCATCAGGAAGCTTTATTTTAAATTTCCCTAAAGTATCAGTGTACAGTAATGGCTGTGTGCTTGCCTGGGGTTTGGTAAGACGAACGCTTTGCAGATAAATATCACGCGTGCTGTCAGCAGTTTCACCTTCGGCTGATTTTGCAGCAGCATTTTCAGCGGTCAAAGTTTTAGTAGTAATGACATATAACCTGTTATTAGCAGCGAGCAAGTCGATCGAACATAAATAGAAAGCCTTACTGTTGCTGTTGTTATGATCTTCTCTAAACTGCATATTCAGGCTTTTTTTGCCATGAAGTTTCCCTGTAGAGATAGTAACAGGAATATCTTTCGGCAATGGTTGAATGAATGGTTTATCGGCAGGCCAATAAAGCTGGGGGTCTAAGAACTTTAAATCAGCTTTATTAGGATTGATGCCGGAACGTTCTAACAAGGCGATCGATTCATAATCAGTAGCGAAAGTTGCAGCAGTGAATTTTTGTTCTAAAAGCGTTGCGGCCTGTTTTTCGTCAAGGCTGTAAACATAGATAAAATCGCCGTTTGGCTGCAAGCCTCCGTAAAAATCTTTACCAACAATATTCACTTCCTGCTTAGGCAGTTTCACTTTAAAGCCCGCTTCAGGAACATGATATTCATTTGCTAGAACAACGTGCGCAAACGATAACTGAATCAACAGGGATAAAACTAGAAGAAACTTGTACATTTTATCACCTCTTGAAGTTATTTTGTGATAATTTCAACCATAACACCGCTATCAAGATTGCAGGCATTAGCTTCGTCAGTATCAATGTGGACTTCGTCCGCATTACCTTCACCCGCACGAACCAGAACGTTATTGAGCAACAAAGCGCGCTCCCCTGTCGTTTGGATAGATACAAGATCTCCGTCCTTCAAACCGTAAGTTTCAGCTGTTTCGGGGTATAGATGGATATGACGGGCCGCAATAATAACGCCTTCGGTGATTTCTACTTCACCTTTGGGGCCAATCAATTTACCGCCAGCCGAATTTTTGATATCGCCGGAATTTCTGATAGGAGGATTGAGTCCTACCTTTCTGGCATCGGTAAAGGACAGCTCTAATTGGGTATATTTGCGCAGCGGGCCGATGATTCTTAATTTCATTTCGCCTTTAGCAGTTACTAAAGTAATTTGTTCTTCAGAAGAATATTGCCCGGGCTGGCCAATATATTTTTTAGGATGCAGTTCAGAGCCTTCGCCAAATAAGATATCCATATGTTCGCGGCATAAATGAGCATGACGGGCAGAAACGCCCAATACTAATGGAAATTGCATTTTGTTCACCTCGAAGAAAAATTTTAATATTAAACTAAATTTATTGATTTTATCATATCACATCACGAATGTTTTTACCATTCTTTAGTTAAGTAAAATAAAAACAAATATGATAATAAAAGGTAAAAAATATCCGGCAGATTACTGCCGGATCAAGCATTGCGAAAGATGAATGAAAACTTAGCCTATCATCATTTCTTTGTAAGGTATTCGTCTATGGCCTGAGCGGCTTTTTTACCGGCTCCCATAGCTGAAATTACGGTTGCAGCTCCGGTGACTATGTCACCACCGGCAAAGACGCCAGGTATGGAAGTAGCTCCATCTTCGTCAGCTGTGATATTGCCGCGTTTATTTGTTGCAAGTTCAGGTGTAGTTTGTTTGATTAGCGGATTAGGGCCCTGACCGATTGCCATAACCACCATATCAACATCTAAAACATACTCTGAACCTGCGATTTCAACGGGAGAACGGCGTCCTGATGCATCAGGCTCGCCCAGTTCCATTTTAACGCATTCCATGCCGCTGACCCAGCCTTTTTCATCACCAAGGATTTTGGTTGGGTTGTTGAGCAAACGTAATTCTATACCTTCTTCCTTAGCGTGCCCTATTTCTTCTTTGCGAGCCGGCATTTCGTCTTCGCTACGGCGATAAACGATGTATACCTGTTCTGCTCCCAGACGTTTAGCTGTACGTGCTGCGTCCATAGCAACATTGCCAGCACCGACAACGGCAACTTTTTTACCAACATAAACAGGAGTTGCCACTTTTGGAAACTGGTAAGCACGCATAAAATTAACACGCGTCAAGAATTCGTTTGCCGAATAAACACCGTTGAGGTTTTCTCCGTCGATATGCATAAAATGCGGCAAACCGGCGCCGGTGCCTACATAAACAGCGCTGAAGCCTTCTTCCTCCATCAATTCTTTGATCGTGAAAGTGCGGCCGATAACGGCGTTAGGCATTATCTTTACACCCAAATCTTTGAGGGCGTCGATTTCGTGTTTAACTATCTCTTTAGGCAGACGAAATTGAGGAATACCATACATTAAAACGCCGCCTGGAGCATGCAGGGCTTCGTACATAGTAACGTCATAACCCAGCTTAGCCAGATCACCGGCAGCAGTCAAACCGGAAGGGCCACTGCCAACGATGGCGACTTTTTTGCCTTTAGGGTCAACTTGCTCTGTTTCGGTAACGTCGATCCCCTGTTCGCGGGCATAATCGGCTACAAAGCGTTCTAAACGGCCAATAGCAACAGATTCGCCTTTAATACCCAGGACGCATTTGCTTTCGCATTGATTTTCCTGTGGGCAGACGCGGCCACAGACTGCCGGCAGGCTGTTTTTACGTTTCAAGATGCTGATAGCCTCATCTAATTGGCTTTGAGCAAGAGCCTGGATGAAAGCTGGAATTTCGACATTGACCGGGCAACCGTCCACACAACGCGGTTTGGGGCAGTTTAAGCAACGCTGGGCCTCGTCGATAGCTGTTGCCATGTCATAGCCAAGTGCAACTTCTTCAAAGTTTTTATTTCTAACATCAGCCGGTTGTTCCGGCATCGGATTTCTCATTCCTCCACGCATTTGCAATGACCTCCGCAGCTATATTCGAGCATTTCCTGGCCTTTATACATTTGCTGACGCTGCACGAGATTAGCAAAGTCTACTAAATGAGCGTCAAATTCAGGACCGTCCACGCAGGCAAATTTGTTTTCGTCCCCTACCTTTACACGGCAGCCGCCGCACATACCAGTACCGTCTACCATGATGGTATTCAGGCTGGCCGTAGTAAGCGTGCCATAGGGCCTGGTAGTCTCGGCAACATTTTTCATCATAATAACAGGTCCGATGGCCAAGACCAGGTCGATCTGCTCGCCAGCCTCAAGCATTGCTTTTAAGGGGTCGGTTACGAAGCCTTTATGTCCTGCGCTGCCATCATCCGTAGTAATGATTAGTTCATCACTGACAGCTGCCATTTTATCTTTAAAAATAATCAGCTCTTCATTGCGCGCGCCAATAATAGAGATCACCTTGTTACCCAGTTCGTGATAAGCACGGGCTATAGGATAAACAGGAGCTACGCCTATACCTCCACCGATGCAGACAACTGTACCAAATTTTTGCATATGGGACGGCATGCCAAGAGGCCCGAGAACATCGAGAATATCGTCTCCAACGTTAAAAGTTTCGCAAAGATGTGTAGTAGTATTACCTACTGTTTGAACGATCAAGGTTATAGTACCTTTTTCGCGGTCGAAATCAGCGATAGTCAAAGGGATACGTTCACTGTTTTCATCGGTTCTGATCATAACAAACTGACCGGGCTGGCATTTATGGGCAATCATCGGTGCATCGATGATGAATTCATAAACTGCCGGTGCTAAATTGTTTTTTACAAGGATTTTAGCCAATTTTGTCACTCCTAAGTTTTTAAATCTTTATTTAGTCAAACGGTGGCCGCGTGTGTTGGCCTCCGCATAAATTCTTTCTACATCAAGCTGCGGCAATTCGCCGTTTTGCATCAAAACTTTACCATTGACAATGACAGTATCTGCGTCGGCAGCATTAGCGGCATAAACAAACAACGATACACGGTCATGTCTGGGATACCAGTAAGGCTTCTGCATATCGTAAAGCACGATATCTGCCTTCTGGCCCACGGCAAGCTCACCAATATCAGTGAAACCTAAGGCCAGGGCGCCTTGCTTGGTAGCCAGTGCCAAAGCTTCTTTAGCAGGTATAAGTAACGGGTCGCCGCTGATGCCTTTATGCAGCATAGCTGTTAGGCGGCATTCTTCCAAAAGGTCTAAATTATTGTTGCTGGAAGTGCCGTCTGTGCCAAGACCCACGATGATACCACGTTTTAGCATGGCTGGTACGGGCGCTATTCCGCTGGCCAGCTTCAAGTTGCTTTGAGGATTGTGGGCAACACGAACATTTTTTGCTGCCATGATATCCATATCCTCATCATTGACATGTACGCAGTGAGCAGCCAAAGTACCACATTCAAACATCCTTAAACTATCCATAAGCTTGATAGGAGTCATCTGATGCTCTTTCAGGCAATCGCTGACCTCGCCTGCTGTTTCACACAAGTGCATATGGATCTCAGCATTTAATGCCCCTGCTTTAACAATGATTTTTTCTAAATATGGCACCGGGCAGGTATATGGAGCATGAGGGGCAAACATAACCCTAATGCGTCCGTCAGCTTTTCCGTGCCAGTTTTTAAAGAGCTCTTCATTTTCTACCAGTTTTTCATCGGCATCAGGAGTAAGCCCTACCAGACCACGGCTTAAGGAAGCGCGGATACCGGTTTCTTCTACTGCCTGAGCAACTCTGTCCATAGCAAAATACATATCGGCAAAGCAGGTAGTGCCGGATTTTAACATTTCTACTATCGAAAGCATTGTGCCCCAATAAATGTCGTCATCATTAAGCCCTGCTTCAGCAGGCCAGATTTTATTCTGAAGCCAATCCATCAGTACCATATCGTCAGCATAGCTGCGCAGCAAAGTCATAGCGGCATGGGTATGCGTATTTACCATACCAGGCACAGCTATTTTGCCAACTGCATCAATGACCTTGGCATTTTCAAAGCCGTCTGGCAGTTCTTTGCTGATGGCAGTTATGGTATCGTTGTCGATGCCAAGAAAATATTGTTCAGTATCGGGAGCAGAAATTATTTCTACATTTTTTAATAATAATTTACTCAAGTGTTTCATCTCCCTTGCCTATTTGTCGTTTAGAATAGTGTTGCTGATAAAAATCATGCATTACTGCGATATCGTCATCCGGCAAAAGTACAGCGCCGCCCATGGTTTCGCAGATGCAATAGATATTGGCAGCTTTTTCAACGATCTCTGCCGTCATTAAAGTAGCTTCCAGCGTGGTTCCCCAACAGACTACGCCGTGGTTAGCCAGCAGTGCCGCTTTTTTATTTTGCAGTGCTTTGACTGCATTATCTGCTAAAGCCTGCGTTCCCGGTAAAGCATATTCAGCTACTTCTACCTGTCCGCCAATAATTTGCACCAGATCTTCAACCACAGCAGGTATGGGTTTGTGCATAGCAGCACAGGCACTGGCATAAATACTGTGTGTGTGTACTATGGCTTGCGCTTCAGGGATAGCCTTATAAATTGCTGTGTGCAGCGGCGTTTCCGAAGAAGGGATCAAATCGCCGGCCAGTTTTTTGCCGGTCATATCGATGATCACGATGTCCTGAGCAGTCAGGCTATCATAAGCCCGTCCAGAAGGCGTTATAGCGCAGCTTTCAGTATCGATTTTGATGCTGAGGTTGCCCCAGGAACCTGCAATCATCTTCTGTTCGACCATTTTATGGCCTGTGGCGATTATTTTCTGGCATGCTGTTTCGATATTCATGCTGTTTTGCAACTTAAGCACTTCCTTATGCCTGATTCAAATACGCATCTTGTTCTGCGGTAAGCTGATCGATACCACAGCCCATAGCTTTCAATTTGAGAGCAGCTATTTCCGTGTTCAGTTCCTCTGGTAAAACATATAATTTGTTTTCCAGATCAGCTTTATGTTCCCATAAATATTTCATAGCCAAGAACTGCATGGCAAAGGAAAGGTCCATAACTTCTACTGGATGTCCGTCGCCGCAGGCCAAATTTACCAGGCGACCTTCGCCTAAAAGGTTAATTTTACGTCCGTCAGCCATGGTAAAGGTGCGGATATTTTTGCGAACTTCGTAAGAAGGCTCCACCGTCAGCTCTTCTAAGTGGTTGATATTTATTTCTACGTCAAAATGGCCGGCATTGCTCAAAATAGCGCCGTCTTTCATAACCTGGAAATGCTTTTTGGTAATGACGTCTTTGCACCCGGTAACGGTAACAAAGAAATCACCATGCTTAGCAGCCTCGTCCATCGGCATCACTCTAAAGCCGTCAAAAACAGCTTCGATACCTTTAATCGGGTCGATCTCGGTAACGATAACGTTAGCGCCCAAACCCTTGGCACGCATAGCAACACCTTTACCACACCAGCCATAGCCTGCAACAACAACAGTTTTACCTGCTACTGAAAGGTTAGTAGTGCGCATAATGCCATCCCAGGAAGATTGGCCGGTGCCATAACGGTTATCAAACAAATATTTGCAATAGGCATCGTTGACAGCGATCATTGGAAACGCTAATTTGCCGTTGTTGGACAAAGCTTTTAAACGGTGTACACCGGTAGTTGTTTCTTCGCTGCCGCCAATAAGCTTGGCAACCAAATTTTTACGTTCGCCGTGCAGCATATTTACAAGGTCGCCGCCGTCATCAATAATCAAATCAGGCTCAATATCCAGCGCTTTGCCCAAATACATATCATATTCTGCGGCAGTGCAGTCGTGAGTTGCAAAAACAGTGATACCATCGTCAACTAAAGCAGCGGCAACATCATCCTGAGTAGATAAGGGATTGCTGCCGGTAACAACTACATTAGCGCCAGCATTTTTAAGTACCTGTGCTAAATAAGCTGTTTTGGCTTCTAGATGGATAGTAACTATCATATTCAGGCCTTTAAAAATCTGCTCTTTGCTGTATTTTTCATTTAAAATATTGAGCAAGGGCATATGCTCTTTGACCCAGGCTATTTTTTGTTTACCAGACGGAGCTAAAGCGATGTCGCGAATCATACTTTCCATAATTAAGATTAGTCCTCCTCTTGCAGCTTGTTCTGCAATTTTTTTATATTTTCTACATACGGCGCAGATAGCACGCCATATTCTGTGATGATACCGGTGATCAAATCTGACGGAGTAACGTCAAAAGCAGGATTGAATACTTTGGCCTGTTGCGGAGCGGTTACCACTCCCTGAAGCTGCTTAACTTCCATAGCGTCCCGTTCTTCTATAGGGATATGCCCGCCGTCTGCTAAGGAAAAATCAAAAGTGCTTATGGGTGCCGCTATATAAAAAGGTATCCGATGATGTTTAGCAGCCAGGGCCACGCCATAGGTTCCTATTTTATTGGCGGTATCGCCGTTGGCCGCTATCCTGTCAGCGCCAACGATCACAGCATCCAGCTGCTGCGTCTGCATCGTCCAGGCGGCCATATTATCGGTTATCAAAGTCACGGGAATACCGTCTTCCTCTAATTCCCAGGCAGTCAAACGCGCACCCTGTAATAACGGACGCGTTTCATCGGCATAAACCATAGCCAGTTTACCATCGACGAAGGCCTGGCGAACTACCCCTAAGGCTGTCCCCCAACCGCAGGTGGCTAAAGCACCGGCATTACAGTGCGTAAGTACCTTGGCCTTCTTAGGCAACAAAGCAGCACCATTAATGCCAATCCGTTTATTGACATTTATATCATCTTCATAGATCTGATTAGCGAGAGTTTCCAGCGTCAAAGCAACGGCAGCCGCGCTTTCTTCTGGTAACGTCAGCGCCAGAGTATATATTTTTTCAACGGCCCAAGCAAGATTAACTGCTGTAGGACGGGTTGCTATCAATTCCGCTTTGGTTTTTTCAAATGCGGGAAGTAAGGTTGTAGCAGTAGCCTTCGGACATGCGTCCATCAATTCCTGCCAACCCAAAACCATCGCAAAGGCAGCAGCAGCTCCTATAGCAGGAGCACCACGTACTTCCAAACGTTTTATGGCTTCCCCTACTCTTCTGTAATCGTGACAGAGAATAGTGGTAATTTCTAAAGGCAGTTTCGTCTGGTCTAATAAGGTTAAGCTTTTACCTTGCCACTGCATAGTTTTGACCATCTTTATGCCAGCTCCTTTTATAGCGTAAAACCGCCAAATTCGGCCATACACTGCGGACAGTTACATTCCATGGAATCTTCTTCATTAGCGGCAATAAAAGCTCTGATAAGCTGCTCCATGTTTTTAATGCTCCTGTCCATAGCTTCAACCACCTCGGTATGCGAAAGCGGCGTCGGCGAAATACCGGCTGCCATATTAGTAACGATCGAGCAGTTTGTATAGCACATTTCTGCTTCTCGTGCCAGCAGTGATTCGGGGATATTAGTCATGCCGACCAAATCTCCGCCAACCATAGCGAACATTTTAATTTCAGCGGCCGTTTCAAAACGCGGGCCTTCAGTGCAGACATAACAGCCTTTTTTATGAAAGGTGATATCTGTTTTATACAGACAGTTGATAACTTTATCACGCAGGCGCGGGCAATACGGGTTGGTAAAGTCAACATGAGCGACTCCGCGTTCAGGATTATCATAAAAGGTATTGATGCGGCTTTTCGTAAAGTCTAAAACCTGATCGCAGACAACGAAATGCCCAGGTTCCATATCTAGATTTAACGAGCCTACTGCGGTAGTAGCAAAAATTTCTTCGGTGCCTAAACTTTTTAGGGCCCAAATATTGGCACGATAATTAACTTTATGCGGGGCTGTTTTGTGCCCTACTCCGTGACGAGTGATAAAAATCACCTGATTGCTACACATGGTACCAATATTACACAAAGCGGGTCCGTAGGGAGTTTGAATGATTTTTTCTTCAAAACATTGCAGGGTTTCCGGGCTGTAAATACCTGTGCCGCCAATAATTGCTATTTTACGCATAATGGCCTCCTTAATTTTTGTTATTCAGATCATCAACTATTGGTATCAGATCTGTTAATGTTTCTAAAATATAGTCCGGTTTTCCTTCCTGGATCATCTGCTGCCAGTCAAAGCTGGTATAACGTACTGCGGCAGTGCCGTAGCAACCGGCAGCCTGTCCGCTTTGCAGGTCAAAGGGACTATCTCCGATGCACAAACATTCCTCTGCCTGCAGCCCCAAGGCCAGCAGAGCTTTTTCCATCGGTTCAGGATGAGGTTTGTGGTATTCGCAGATATCGCAGCCTATAACTGCATCCATATAGGATTCCAGCTGCATACATTGTAAGCCGCGTTTTGCCATCGGCACTTTCTTAGAAGTAACGATAGCCATTTTTATGCCGCGCTGCTGTAAAGCAGTAAGTGTTTCTGTCACTCCGGCAAACGGCCTGATCAGTTCATCGTGATGCTGTAAATTGAACTCACGATAAGCAGAGCAAAGATCCTCAACCTGTTCTTCTGCCACATAGTTGCGCATAGCACTGCGCAAGGGCAGTCCAAAATACTTTACCAGTTCTTTGCGAGGCATTTCTTTGTTCAGGCAAACTGCAAAGCTGTGTTCAAAAGCTTTGATTATCAAATCGATGGTATCGATCAAAGTACCATCTAAATCAAATAAAATGCCGCGTATTTTCACAAACTTCTCCTTACGATTTTAAAAATACTCTATCATCTTATAATAACATAAAAGCACCATAAAATAAAGGATAGCGGGCTTTGAACGGCAAAAAAGACCGCTCTTAAAAGAGCGGTCTAATGCTTATTGTTTTTTAGGGAATACGACCTGCTTAGGGCCAAGTTCAGCATTTTCCGGGATCAGAACATCATTGAAGCTGATTCCGCGCGTATGGGCCGTATGGCTCCATTCGTGGTCATGACGATGCAGGTAACCTAAAACAGTAATTGGGATCCAGCTGTAAATAAACAGCGGATACAGTAAAAGGTACATCCAGGATTTAAAAGAAGCGTGGATTTTAAAAAGCACGATCATTGGGAAAATATATTGGCCTACACCGATCAAAGTCCAGACTTCTAACGGCAGGATAGCATACAGGACGTTGGTATAGAACGGATAAAAATGATAGATGTAACTGCAGATAACAAAGAAAGTAGAAATCAGCAGGAAATAAGGCTGGAATAAATTGATGATACCGTCTAAAACAACGATATTCCTCTCTTTAATACCCTTTACGAATAATTTGCCGATGTAGCGGTTAGCAACATCAAAATGTCCCTGTGCCCAGCGTTTACGCTGTTTCCAGGACTGCATAAAAGTCAGCGGCTTTTCGTCGTAAACAATAGCGTCATGGGCCCAAGTGGTCGGAATACCTTCCAGCAAAGCTTTCATGGTAAATTCCATATCTTCGGTCAGGCAGGTTGCCCCCCACCCATGCCGGCGCAGGATATCCGTCGAGATACACATACCTGTACCACCAAGACAGCTTGATAAGCCAATATTATATTTAGCCAAATGCCAAACATGGTTTACTACCCAGAAGGAAATCGAAAACACTCCAGAGATCCAGGTATCATTAGGATTCTTGGAATCCAGATACCCCTGTATAAGGCGTTCGCCTTTGCACAAGCGGCTGTTCATTTCTTTTAGAAAATTAGGATGCACTAAATTGTCAGCATCAAAAACACAGACAGCGTCATACTGCCGTTCCATTTCAAATAATCTTTGGAACATCCAGTCCATGGCAAAGCCCTTGCCCTTTTCTTTGTCGTTGAAGCGTTCGTGAACGATGGCTCCCGTTTGACGGGCAATCTGAGCTGTATTATCTTTGCAATTATCTGCAACTACAAAAATATCATATAAATGATCTGAATAATTGAGCAGATGCAGATTCTCGACCAATTGACCGATTACCTGCTCTTCATTATGCGCACAGACGATCATAGCAAAAGTTTTCTGCTCTTCGTAAATCTTTTCTTCCGGCCGGCGGCCAAAAAGTCCAAAAAACGATAGCGTGAAATAGTAGATCGTAAAAAACACAATCAAAAGCTGCAACGGAATCATGATCAAGTCAAAATAAGTACTCATCAAAAATCTCCTTGCTTTCTAAAAAAAATTACTGCTTATTCAACGCAGCGGCATAAACGTAGTTTATGATACCTGCTACAGAATATGTAAACATTGCAACAAAAGGCCAAGCACCGGGATTTGTATATAAAAGATACACACCGACTGCGGCTGCTGCTATAACAGGAGGCAAAAACATGGGATTACCCTTGCCTTTAAAATCAGGGAATTTTACATTACTATACATTATACAGCCAATAATAAAAGTTAAAGCCGCAACAAAATAAGTTGAAAACTCATAGCCAGAAAGGACATAGGTGGCTAAAACACAAGCCCCTGCAGGGATTGGCATACCTTGAAAGTACCCTTTTACTTCGCCCACATTAACATTGAAACGTGCTAAACGCAAAGCACCACAAATAGTAAACACAGAAGCTATAAGCTTCCCAATTAAACCAAGATCAGTCATACCGTACTGGTAAATCAAGATTGCCGGAGCGACACCAAAAGAACCAAGATCGCAGAGTGAATCTAACTCTTTGCCAAAATCGCTGCCGCCTACTCCCAACAACCTTGCTGCCCTACCGTCTAAAGAATCGGCAACGACTGCCAGAATTATAAGAATAGCCGCCCTTTGAAAATTACCTTCAAAAGTATCAAATATTGATAAAACACCGAAAATCAGGCTTAAAGAACTGATGCTGTTAGGTATGATACGACGATAATTCATGCTTTAACGAACCCTCCCGATCAGAGAAACCCCTCCGACTACTGAATCGCCTTTTTTGACAAGAATTTCAACATTTTTAGGCATAACAAGTTCGGTACTTGATCCAAACTTAATCATACCATAACATTCGCCTTGTTTCAAATCATGTCCTAAAGTTACCCAGGAAACGATACGGCGGGCAAGTAACCCAGCTACCTGAATAACTAAAACCTTCATTTTATCATTTTGGACGCCGATAGCATGGCGTTCATTCTCAAAAGAAGCCGATTTTTTATAAGCCGGTACGAACTGTCCGCAGGTATAGCGTTGATATTTTATCTCGCCATTTACCGGGCTGCGGTTGACGTGGACGTTAAATACGGAAAGAAAAATCGTTACTTTAACAGCGTCTTCGTTCAGATATTCGTCGTCATAAAAATCTTCGACAGCCATTACTGTACCGTCTGCTGGCGAATAAATAATAGAATCATCAGCTACTGTGGAACGATTAGGATTGCGAAAAAAATAAAGAAAAAATAATGTTAAAACAGCTGGGATAACCGCCCATACAAGGCCGCCCCAATAAGCTACAGCAAAAGTAATGATAGCAAAAGCAAAAATAAACGGGTGACCGTCTTTAACTATAATCATCAGAGAGCCCCTCTCTTTCGTCAGTTTTTATAAGAAGACAAAATAATAATGTGATGAGCTTTTTATTCATCACATTATTATAATACAGCCATATCTTTTTGTCCATTTTTATTTCATTTGGAACATATTACTTTAATTACGAATTTAGGCAATGCCAGCATACGAATACATCTGCGGGGCTGTTTGTAAAGCCTGAACAGCCATTCCAGAGAATATTTCTGCATCCATAAAGGCGCTCTTTCCATTTTACCAGCTAAAACATCAAAACTGCCGCCTATCCCCATTGTAATATAAGGCTTCAATTCTCTAAGATGTGCCTGCAGCCATTTTTCCTGTTTGGGCGCTCCCAGCGCAAGGAAAAGTATCTGCGCGCCGCTGTTATTTATTGCTTCGATAATAGCAGTGTTATCACAGTCTGAAAAATAGCCGTCTCTACAGCCAACTACATCCACTCCCGGGTACAGGATTTCTGCTTTTTCCCTAGCAGCTTCTGCTATACCAGGAGCAGCACCAAAGAAAAAAACTTTATAGCCCTTTCCGGCAGCCAAATTAAGTAAACGATTAAATAAATCAAAACCTGCGACACGTTCGGGAACGTGATGCCCTAACTTTCTTCCTGCCCATACTGTACCAGCACCATCAGGCAAAACCAGATCGGCAATATTAGTCAGAATGTTTTTATATTCTGCGTCGTCCTGACACATCATAATAATTTCGGCGTTAGCTGTAACTACGAAGGACGGCTGCTGTGCCTGTATTTTTTGATCAAGGTATGCAACAGCATCATTCATACTATATGGATGTACAGGAACGTCTAAAACCTGAATAGCGGCGATTTTTTCCATTAGCAACAACCTTTATTGAATATAGAGATCTATGATATTGGCATTTTTATCAATGCATTTATATTTATAGACCGGACGGCCTACGCTGCCGCGATGCAAATCAAGGCTCAGCAGTTTCAGCGATTTCAGGAATTCTAAATATTTACGGATAGAAACACGGGAAATGCCAACTTTAGCAGAAATTTCCTCAGTGGTAAACATTCCGTCGATTTTGATTATTTCGGACCAAACAGTATTCAGAGTGTTTTTATCCAAACCTTTCGGCAGAGTAACTTCCACATCTGTATCCTGATGGATGATGGTTTTATCAAGTTCATCCTGTTTAAGGATGGCCTGTTCTTCAACTAAATTATAGCGGCTTTTGTAATTGTTCAAAGCCAGGTTGAATCTTTCGAACTCAAAGGGTTTGATAATATAATCGAAAGCACCTAAACGGAGCGCTGCTTTGATCTTATCTTTATCATTGGCTGCGGAAACTATGATAACGTCAACATCATATTCCTGTTCGCGTATTTTGGCCAGTAACTGCAGACCATCCATCCCCGGCATAAAAATATCGAGAATGACCAGGTTATACTCTTTGTTCTGCATGATTTTCAGCGCGTCATCACTGTTGTGAACAATGTCGCAGAGCTGAAAACCTTTGATTTGGGTCAAATAATGTTCGTGAAGTTTCCCTACCATCGGGTCATCTTCTACTACTAAAACTTTGATCATGATGTTTTCACCGTCCTTACGATTGGTAATCTTATTGTGAACGTGGTACCTTCGCCTACGGTTGATTCAACCTCGATAGTACCTTTTAAATGAGTAACTGTTTGTTTCACTAAGAAAAGCCCTATTCCACGTCGGGGCCCCTTACTAGAATAACCTTTTTCGAAGATAGTTTCAAGTTTATTTTCCGGTATGCCTGGTCCGGAATCTTCAACGACCACCATTAATTCGTTATCGAAGGTCAGAATACTTAGATTAACGATCCTTTCATTGGGATGATCGCGTAAAATGTCAAAAGCATTTTCGATCAGATTACCAATGATCAAAATCAGTTCCTGTACCGTCGGACGAATAAATTCAGCAGTCAATTCACTCTCATCTGTTAAGGAAAATTCAATATCCAACTCTCTCGCTCTGCTTATCTTGCCTAAAATAAAACCTGCCAAGGTAATATCTTTTAGCCTTGTTACTACATAAGCAGCTTCTGCTTGTCTGTTGTTTGCGATTTCCATCGTAAACTGCTTCAATTCATCATAAGCTTTCATATCAATAAGACCCATAATAACATGCATCTTATTCATAAACTCATGTGTTTGCGCTCTCAGTGCGTCGGCATAATTGCGCACACCTGTCAACTGGTTGGCCAGTTCTTCCAATTCCGTCTTTTTACGGAAGGTTATGATAGCGCCGCCTATATGGCCGTTATCAAACAATGGCACCAGCGTTGCGATAAACAATACCGATCCTACCTGTACGGGCATATCCAGCGTAGCCCGACCTTCTTTTAAAACGGTGTCTAAAGTCAGGCCGTTCATAAAGCTTTCCAGCGACTTACCTAAAAGTGTATGCGGATTAGGTATGCCTGCCTGTGCCAGCAAAAACTCCGATTCAGTATTGATCAAAGTTATTTTGGCATCTTTATTAATGACCACTACCCCTTCTTTAACCGAGTTAAGCAGCGCGTTACGCTCCTGCAGCAAGGTGGCGATATCCTCGGGCTCAAGACCGAACAACGTGGATTTTACGTGACGTGCCAAAAAGACTGCTCCACCAATACCAACGAATAAACCAAACAAACTGGCCAGAAAAATCAGCAATACCGATTCTACGGTTAAATCCTGGATCATTTTCGGCGATACGCCGGCAACGATGTAGCCTACGATAGTATTCCGGTCATCACGGATAACACCTACTGCTTTTTCATTGAATACCGATGTGTCGTACCAGTTGGAATTAGTAGTCAGGCCCTGATCGGCAACGATATTACGCGCTTCGTCTTCAAAGCCATCAATAGAAGTAGGATTGTGAAAGACACGGATATTTTTGTTCCGGTCTAAAATAATAATACTGGCCTTGCAGGATTTCGCCGCCATATTGACGACATTGTTCAATGTTTCATTGGTGGTATTGAGATCGGTTTCATAGGTCAAAGAACGGATCACTGCTGGTGAATGCGACAATAAAGTCGTGATGCTTACCGCATTGACGCTGATACGCTCGTCAACAACGCCTGAAACCCTGTGAGCTATAAGCAAACTGGCAGGCAATAGTGACGCTACGATAACGAAGGTTATCAACAGCACTATTTTTTGTGATAAGGTGAATTTATTTTCGCTGTTTTTATATGTCATACTTTTCACCTCACCCAAAACTCTTTTGCCACTGTTTATAGCATAAACTACTTTTTAAACTTTTTGATAAAGTCCATATAATTGTGTAAAAAGAAAGAGTCATCAAAACCCTTTTTAAGG